>Ga0209200_1000023_pt1 | contig 222979 bp, 228 predicted proteins | sample AD_UKC033_MetaG_FD_184406 | JGI IMG/M metagenome (GOLD analysis project Ga0209200, IMG submission 184406) | Active sludge microbial communities of municipal wastewater-treating anaerobic digesters from USA - AD_UKC033_MetaG (SPAdes) (version 2) | ecosystem: Engineered > Bioreactor > Anaerobic...
CTCCAGCGACGCTACATGACCCTGGAAACCCTCGCCGACCTCGGCGAGAATCCCAACGTCAGCTTGCCCGCGGTCGCAAGCTGATCGGCTTCCCAACCTTGCCAGAGTCGATGACCTTCTGATCGCTTCTTACACCACGTCCAGGGACACGATCCGATCAAGTCTGTCCAGTTTCAATCCGCGCCCGGCCGTGAGGCCGGGCGATGCCGGGGATCCTCGGGGGCCCATGGGCGCCGCCGCCAGAGTTTCAATCCGCGCCCGGCCGTGAGGCCGGGCGATGCGCCAACAATATCGCGATGGTGGATGAGGTTATTAGTTTCAATCCGCGCCCGGCCGTGAGGCCGGGCGATGCGCATGGCCGGGTTGATCGCACGCAGGTCGGCCAGGGTTTCAATCCGCGCCCGGCCGTGAGGCCGGGCGATGCCCTGCTGCCAACCATCAAGGCGCAGGCTCAGGCGATGTTTCAATCCGCGCCCGGCCGTGAGGCCGGGCGATGCCTGAGGCGCAGATGGGCAACGCCGCCAAGGCTGCGGTTTCAATCCGCGCCCGGCCGTGAGGCCGGGCGATGCGGAATACCAGCCAGAATTTGACGTCGTGGCGCTTGTTTCAATCCGCGCCCGGCCGTGAGGCCGGGCGATGCCGGCTTGTAGGCAGTGTCCCACGAGTGGACGCAGGTTTCAATCCGCGCCCGGCCGTGAGGCCGGGCGATGCGAAAACTTGGCGATAAAGAACTCGCGCAGACGACGGTTTCAATCCGCGCCCGGCCGTGAGGCCGGGCGATGCGAGGTGAGCGGCAAGTTGCTCAAGGACGACTCGAAGTTTCAATCCGCGCCCGGCCGTGAGGCCGGGCGATGCGCCAAGATGATCTTGGACCCGGGGTTGCGGCCCATGTTTCAATCCGCGCCCGGCCGTGAGGCCGGGCGATGCACCGTTTCCGGGGCCGGCCGCTGCCAGGTCTCACGTTTCAATCCGCGCCCGGCCGTGAGGCCGGGCGATGCCCGACCGTGGCGTGGTCCAAGCTGCAGGAGTTCGAGTTTCAATCCGCGCCCGGCCGTGAGGCCGGGCGATGCAATACCGCGCGCTCAGGGCCATGCACGGGGAATGAGTTTCAATCCGCGCCCGGCCGTGAGGCCGGGCGATGCCGCCGGCTTGAGTCCAAATACGTGTGAGCAGATGTTTCAATCCGCGCCCGGCCGTGAGGCCGGGCGATGCTTCGGGTTCGACGAATCTTGCGCATATGTCCGAATGTTTCAATCCGCGCCCGGCCGTGAGGCCGGGCGATGCATCGAAGCCCACGTCGCTGCCCTCACCGTGGTAGAAGTTTCAATCCGCGCCCGGCCGTGAGGCCGGGCGATGCGTCGGCCAGCCAGCAGATCATCCCCACCACCCAGTTTCAATCCGCGCCCGGCCGTGAGGCCGGGCGATGCAAGTGCTGGCCCGGCAGGACATGTTCCATGTCAAGTTTCAATCCGCGCCCGGCCGTGAGGCCGGGCGATGCCCCGCATCGGCGCCAGCAAGGTCGGTTTCTTCGAGTTTCAATCCGCGCCCGGCCGTGAGGCCGGGCGATGCATCAGCACCACGTCTGTGATGGTGCCGATGAGATGGTTTCAATCCGCGCCCGGCCGTGAGGCCGGGCGATGCCTCCGGCCTGCGTTTGCCATTGACCAAGCCAGAAAGGTTTCAATCCGCGCCCGGCCGTGAGGCCGGGCGATGCCAACAGCGGGGCAACACGGGGCAGGGCAGGGCGGTGTTTCAATCCGCGCCCGGCCGTGAGGCCGGGCGATGCCCGTCGGCCGCATCTACACCGCCGCCTGCGACGCCGTTTCAATCCGCGCCCGGCCGTGAGGCCGGGCGATGCCATGCAGCGCCGCGACGACCACAAGCGCGACCGGGTTTCAATCCGCGCCCGGCCGTGAGGCCGGGCGATGCGCCGGATTCTGGCCTTTGGAAAGCGAGACCATGACTGTTTCAATCCGCGCCCGGCCGTGAGGCCGGGCGATGCCTGGTCGAGCAGGGCCTGGACGCCACGGTAGGGGTTTCAATCCGCGCCCGGCCGTGAGGCCGGGCGATGCAAGGGTCGCGCCAGAAAGGTCGGCGGCGCGCAAGTTTCAATCCGCGCCCGGCCGTGAGGCCGGGCGATGCCCGGATTGGCCGAGTGGGGTAACTACAGGAGCTAGTTTCAATCCGCGCCCGGCCGTGAGGCCGGGCGATGCCCGAGTTGACCAGTTCGCCAAGCGCGGGAGTCTTGTTTCAATCCGCGCCCGGCCGTGAGGCCGGGCGATGCTTGCGGCATGGGTGATCGACGGCAAGATCGTCAAGTTTCAATCCGCGCCCGGCCGTGAGGCCGGGCGATGCGCGCCTGAGCGCCCATCTTGGAAGCCTTTTCCGTTGGTTTCAATCCGCGCCCGGCCGTGAGGCCGGGCGATGCGGCACCTGGACCACCATCAACGACCACACCAACAAGTTTCAATCCGCGCCCGGCCGTGAGGCCGGGCGATGCCACCACAACCCGCAACGCTTGGGGTGAGACACACAAGTTTCAATCCGCGCCCGGCCGTGAGGCCGGGCGATGCTCAGCACCACGTCTGTGATGGTGCCGATGAGATGGTTTCAATCCGCGCCCGGCCGTGAGGCCGGGCGATGCCCCCTACGGCCGGGTGCTGGGCCAGGAAGCCCTGGTTTCAATCCGCGCCCGGCCGTGAGGCCGGGCGATGCGTCACGCTATCCAGCGTCGGCGGCATGACGGAGCTGTTTCAATCCGCGCCCGGCCGTGAGGCCGGGCGATGCCGGAACGGTGCCCAACAATACGCCCAGAGCAGCGAGTTTCAATCCGCGCCCGGCCGTGAGGCCGGGCGATGCTCGGTGCAGCCGGCACACCCAGCCAGGGCCGCATGTTTCAATCCGCGCCCGGCCGTGAGGCCGGGCGATGCACCACAACCCGCAACGCTTGGGGTGAGACACACAAGTTTCAATCCGCGCCCGGCCGTGAGGCCGGGCGATGCCGCGGACAACTGGATCAACTCCGGCAAGTCCCTGGTTTCAATCCGCGCCCGGCCGTGAGGCCGGGCGATGCGTGGAGTGGGCCTACCGGCGCGGGCTGGAGGACGGCGTTTCAATCCGCGCCCGGCCGTGAGGCCGGGCGATGCAGGGTGGCCTCGATGGCGTCGAGCATCTTGCGCGCGTTTCAATCCGCGCCCGGCCGTGAGGCCGGGCGATGCATGCGCACAAAATACCACCTAGTGTGTATATAATAGTTTCAATCCGCGCCCGGCCGTGAGGCCGGGCGATGCTATTGCGACGGCACGAACGTGGTGAGGGTGACGGCGTTTCAATCCGCGCCCGGCCGTGAGGCCGGGCGATGCGCGAACAGCAAACACCGCAGCAACCCCAGCAACACGTTTCAATCCGCGCCCGGCCGTGAGGCCGGGCGATGCCGGCCACCATTACCAGCGCCGATGTTGCCGCAACGTTTCAATCCGCGCCCGGCCGTGAGGCCGGGCGATGCGCCGATCACGCCCGGAAAAAAACACGTCGAACTCGTTTCAATCCGCGCCCGGCCGTGAGGCCGGGCGATGCCTCGGTGCGGGCGATGGTCTCCGCCCGGTCCGCCGAGTTTCAATCCGCGCCCGGCCGTGAGGCCGGGCGATGCGGCATTACACACCTCCGTAGAACATGCCGTAGTTGTTTCAATCCGCGCCCGGCCGTGAGGCCGGGCGATGCGTGCTTGAGGATTTCCTTGATGAAGTCCTCCAGCGGTTTCAATCCGCGCCCGGCCGTGAGGCCGGGCGATGCGCTGGGCGGCTCGGCGACGAAGGCTTCCGGCAGAGAGTTTCAATCCGCGCCCGGCCGTGAGGCCGGGCGATGCTGGATGCCATCGCCAAGCTGAACGCCCGCATCAAGGTTTCAATCCGCGCCCGGCCGTGAGGCCGGGCGATGCGGGAATCCGGAATCCTGAGCGTCTGCCCAACGCGCGTTTCAATCCGCGCCCGGCCGTGAGGCCGGGCGATGCGGCCGGCCCTTGCCCTGCGGCTCACCTGGCACCGTGTTTCAATCCGCGCCCGGCCGTGAGGCCGGGCGATGCACTTCGCCGACGCCGAGCGCATGACCAAGTTCCTGTTTCAATCCGCGCCCGGCCGTGAGGCCGGGCGATGCCCGCGTAACCAAGGAGGCGGCATGAAGCTCATTGGTTTCAATCCGCGCCCGGCCGTGAGGCCGGGCGATGCGTGGCCTGCTCGGGGGTGTTTTCAGGTTGGCACCGGTTTCAATCCGCGCCCGGCCGTGAGGCCGGGCGATGCAGAGGCCGTCCGACACCCGATCAACACGCCAGAGAGTTTCAATCCGCGCCCGGCCGTGAGGCCGGGCGATGCGACGAAGGCCACGTCGGCATAAGTTCCGACAACGCGTTTCAATCCGCGCCCGGCCGTGAGGCCGGGCGATGCATCGACCTCGCCGAACGCTACGACCGCATCGTCATGTTTCAATCCGCGCCCGGCCGTGAGGCCGGGCGATGCGATGCGACGCGAAACGCTGGCGTAACGTCAAAGTAGTTTCAATCCGCGCCCGGCCGTGAGGCCGGGCGATGCAAAAAATGTATGTCGTAACGCTTGCAAAGTTTTAGTTTCAATCCGCGCCCGGCCGTGAGGCCGGGCGATGCGGCAACAACGCTTGTTTAATCGTGGGCACCGGGAAGTTTCAATCCGCGCCCGGCCGTGAGGCCGGGCGATGCATTTCGTACCGTTCGCAGCAATTGCGCGATATGTTCGTTTCAATCCGCGCCCGGCCGTGAGGCCGGGCGATGCTCCGCGCTCGCAACTTGGCGTTCCGATTGCGGATTCCACCATGATCGCGCGAAAGCACGAGGATGTGAATTCCAGGCCTGAGCAATCGTGTTCAACGGGTAGTCCAATTTGTTAAAGAACAGTGAGTTACCCGCATCGCGAACCGGCAGGATATTGGTGGCCGCTTGGGGTTCGCGCTTCATACGACCAGGGGTCCTTCGAAGTCGATGGAGCGGTAAGTGCCATATTGCTTGACCCGTAGTTGCACGGGTTCGGTGATGCGATAGAAGCGCAGGCTGTCTTCGGATTCGTCGATTTCCGCCAGCAACGCGCGTTCGAGTTGCTCGTGCTGCATGTCATTGACCTGGCACTCGAAGACGGACTTCTGCACGCGCTGTCCCATGCTTTCACAGACCTTGGCGACCCGGCGCAGGCGACGCCGGCCTTCCCGGGTTTCGGTGCAGACGTCGTAGGTGACGATGATGAGCATGGGGGCTATTTGGTCAGATAGGGCAGGTAGGCTTCCATATCGCCACGCAGGGTGCGGGCAAGGAAGCGGGCTTGCAGGAAAGGCAGGATGGCCAGGGGCATCTTCGCTTCGACGAGCGGGTGGGTGACCTCTTCCTGCTTGCGTTCCTGCCAGGCTGCGAGAATCTTGCGCCGGCCTTTGTCGTTGAGCATGACGGCGCCGCCTGCGCGTAGATCGAAGTCCTCCGCGGTGACCTGTCCACGGTTGATCAGGGTCAGGGCCAGCCGGTCCGCCAGGATGGCGCGGAACTCCTCCTGCAAATCCAGGGCCAGGGCGGCGCGGCCCGGGCGGACCGCATGCAGGAAGCCGAGTTGAGGGTCCAGCCCCACACTCTCCAGGGCCGAGCGGCAATCGTTCATGAGCATGGAATAGAGAAAGGAGAGCAGGGCATTGAAACGGTCCAGGGGTGGGCGGCGCGTGCGGCCGTCCAGGAAAAATGCCGCACGGAACTGGGGTTTGACGATGAGGTTCAGAGCGCCGAAATAGCCGCGCGCGGCTTCACCTTCCACGCCCCTGATGGTGTCCAGGTCCGGCGCGTCCTTGAGGGCGCGCAGGGACGCGGCCAGATCTTCGGCGGCGCGGGTAAGCGTCGCGGCTTCACCGCCGTCGAAGGACTCCCGCGCCCCGCGCATGATGACCGAGCGGCTGTTCTTCAGCTTGCCGGCGATGATCGCGCGCGCGGCTTCCAGGGCGAAAGCGGGATCCGCCGCCAGCCTGTGCTGGGCCTGGCGCAGCAGGATGTTGCCGGATACGGGCCCTTCCAGGCGGGCCTTGAAGCGGCCATGTTCCTCCAGCAGGACCAGGCTTTTGCCTTCTTCCGCCAGTCGATGCATGAGGGCTGGCGACACCATGACGTTGCCAAAGCAGACCAGCCCGCCGATGTGGAGCAGCGGCACTTGCAGTTTTTTCTCCCGCTCCACGTCGATGCGCACGGTGGCGTTTTCCAGGTGCGCGTAGGCCTGGGGTGTCATGACGTAGAGGGTGTTGAGCAGGGTGTACACGTTAGCTTTCAGGGTCGTATAGGTTCACGCCGAGTTCATGCAGAAGAGTGGATGCAGCGATGGGGCCGGGCTGGCACAGGTCCTTCAGCGAGCATTCCCGGCAGCGTTCGTCATTGACCGGGGAAGGCAGCTTGCCGCTGGCCAGCATGGCGCGGACGGCCTTAGTTGTCTCCTCCACCAGCCGGCGTAGTTCGGGGGTGATGGCCACCTCCCGGCGCCGGTGGCTGCTGGCGTGGTAGATGGCGCCCTTGGGCACGGGCCGGCCAAGCATTTCCTCCAGGCACAGGGCCTGGGCGGCGAGCTGGATGTCATCGTGGATCTTCTGGCGCTTGCGGCCGTGCTTGAACTCCACCGGGAAGACCGTGCCGTCCGGGTGGAACTCCACCAGGTCGGCCTTGCCGATGAGGCCCAGCTTGTCGGACCAGAGGGGCAGGGCGCGTTCCACTTTCACGCTGGCCTTCATCTCGTAGCCCGGCGTGTCCACCAGATGATGCACCGCCTGCCCGCGGGCCGTGTGGATGTTGTCCTCGAAGGCCTGCTCAAGATGGATCAGTCCGCATTGACGCGGACAGTAGGCCCAGTGCTGCAGGGCGGAGAGGGAGATGGGGTCCTGCCCTGTTTCGTTCATGGGCTTGTTGCTACCATGAATGCCGAGTATCCAAATCCCTGGAGCACCAGATGACAGCCGAATTGAAAGACCTAGCAGCCCAGGCCATGCAACTCACGCCGGAGGAACGCAGCCAACTGGCCCACCAACTCATCCTGAGCCTGCATGAAGCGTCTGATGATTCGCCCGAGGCAATCGCGAGAGCATGGGAAGAGGAAATCGCGCGAAGAATCGCCGACATGGACGCGGGTGTGACCCAATGGATACCGGGCGAGGAAGTCATCGCCAAAATGCGAGCGAAGATCAAAGCCGCCCAGGCCCATGCGGATCAGCGTCAGCGCTAAGGCACTGGCCGAAGTGGATGAAGCCGGCGAGTGGTACATCGGGGTCGGTGCACCCCAGGCAGCAAGCGATTTCATCGATGCGCTCGAATATGCCTTCGGGCTTCTGCGTCAATTTCCCAACATGGGTGCCCGGGGGCCGCTCAACACCCGCGTGATGCCCTTGCATGCCTTCCCCTATTCCCTGATTTATCGGATTCAGCAAGACACGGTTCGCGTGATCGCTGTGGCCAATCAAAGCCGCCGGCCGGGGTATTGGGGCGGGCGGCGATGATGCGTTAGACCAATTTCAGCAGGGTTACCCCGGCTGGCAGATCGGTTGTGTCGATCTCCACGTCATAGTCACCGTACGAGCGGGGGGCCGTGACGCCTTCTTTAAGCTTTGGGTGGATGCGTTCGAATAGCGCATGGGCGGGGGCGTTGCCGAGTTCGGAATCGTGCTTGAACACGTACAGGCCGCGCGTCGCCATCTCGCCGCGGGCAGCGGAGCGGTCGTGCTCGAACATCTGGCTGAGGGACTGCCAGAGCAGGGCGAGATCGTCTTCGCCAAAGCCGGTCTGCTTGGCCAGGAAGGACGATACGAAACCGTGGGCCATGTAGAGGCCATAAGGAACGGTGTGCTTGCGGCCCATGGTGCGGTTGTCGCCTTCCTGCTTCTCGGCTTCGGCCTCGGTGGCAACGGCCATGCGGGTGATGGAGTGCTCCTGGGCGATGACGGGATCGATGGAGCGGGCGAAGGTGAGTTGCACCGGGCCACGCACCTGGCCGCAGTTGACACCGGTGGACATCACGGCGCCGAAGGTGCGCACGTCGAAGAAGTTGGCACACATCCAGTCGCGTGCCTTGGTCACGGTGTCGCCACCGCCCTTGCGCTTCTTGTCCTCGCCCTTGAGGACATCCTCGGCACCGATAGCGATGTAGGCACGTTCATGGGTCTTGTTCAGGATGGCCTTCTCCTTCACGTAGATTTCATAGGGCGGTTGCTCACCCTTCACCAGGCCGACGAAGTTGCGCACCTTGCGCTTCAGGGCCACGTCGGTCACCAGGCCATGGCCGGTCTCCGCGTCCAGGCGCGGCAGGTTGCCGGCGTCCGGGTCGCCGTTGGGGTTGCCATCCTTCACGTCGAACAGCAGCACGAAGTCGTAGCGGTTGGTCAGGCTCATTTGGATTCCTCCTGGTTGTCGTTAGCGGATTCGGATTTGGTGAAGAAGGCTTGGCGCTGGTGGTAATAACCGAGAGCAAATCGTGCTTGGTCCGGCATGGCAAGATGACGTGGAGGGAAAGTGCCGGGGTCGAAACCGTTCATGATTTCCCCCACAAGCCGCTCGCGCACAATGGCAAGACCTTGGGGTAGCTTTCCGAGATGATGTTTTTCCAGTCTCAACAAAGTGGAAAAGACCGCGGCGGGCGTGCTGGATGCTGCACCGTAGTAACGGTCGCGAATCGTGGCATTGAGATTGCGCGCGCCTCCAGCCGCATCCTCCTGGATGCGTTCGAGCGCGGCGAAAAGGCGCCCGAGCAGGTAACCGGGATTGGTGTTGGATGGATCAAGCATGGGCAGGTACTCCCTTTCGTTGGTGTTGCGATTGCGAATGAGCCGGTTAAGGCTGGCCTTGATGACCGCCGCACGGGGATAGCTGACATTGGGAAGAGGTTCTCCGTTTTGATTTTTCCTGGCCTGCTCGGCCCGGCAGCGCTGCACCGCCAGGTTGAGCAAGGGCGCGGGGTAGGGCAGCCCTTCCAGGATGGCGCGCATGACCTCGCCGCCCAGGTTGGGCGGGATGTTGTCGGCCTTGTTCAGCACGGCGATGCCGGTCAGCAGGCGAAACAGCGACAGGTGCTCCGGCTCGCGGGGCGCGTGGACGATGCGGATGTCCTCGAAGTGCTGCCGGATGCGCCGGGCGAGGTCGATGGCCGGTGCCGTCTCCCAGAAACGGATGGCGATGCGCGCCGCATTGGGCGCCAGGCCGAGGACGTGGAAGCGGGTATCGGCGCTGCCGACCATGAACTTGCCGGACTGCACGGCGGCATACAGGGCCTTGAGGGCGTCCGTGCCCCGATCCGGGTCGTCCTTGGGCGGTTCACCGAACAGGTCGGGTAGGGCGCTTTCCAGGTCGTGGGCCTCCTCCGCCCAGAACACCGTGGAGGTGTCGCCCACCTGCATGCGTTGCTTCGAGGACAGTAAATGATTGAGCGCTGTCGTATAGGCGAACGAGGCGCGCAAGCTAACGGGCGCATTTTCACCATTGCGTTCGCGTTTGCCATAAGACTCAAACGAACGGGCATTGAAGGAAACAATGTTGCAACCGGCCGGCTGGCCGCCCCAGACCCCTTTGATTACGGATTCGTTGGGAGCGAGCGGTACATCCCTGTCGCCCGTCACCAGGCAATTGCCGCGAAGATCGCTGCCTGATTTGGCGGAAGTGAGCGCGGCTTCGTATGCGGTTCTGACGGCAGGGCGCAAGTGAATGCCATCCAGGTCGGAAACAAGGCGAAATATGAGAACCGGATCACGCTTGTCAAAATCTTCTTTGAGCTGAAAGCGCTCAACCAACGAAATGGCCGAACCGGGATCGGCCAAAATGCGAGAGCAGAACCGGCGGACCGCTTTAACGCCCTTGTCGTCGAGGCCTTCAAGCCATTCCTGGATCGTTGAGATGAAGCTGTCCAGCTTGATGTGGCCCTTGTTGCCAGTGCCAAACACGAAGCTGGCGTTGTCCCAGAGCAAGTTGGCATCCTTGCCGCTGTTGGTGTGCTTCATGGCTTGCTTGCCGATAGCCGTGACCAGCATTTCACGCGGGACAGTCTTGCCTTTTTTCTGTTCACCGATGGCCTCGATATTGATGCACTCGCCCAGTTCGTCGAGGACCAGTACATAGTCGACGCCGCGCCTCACCCATCCTTCCCGCGGCATGTCCTCGGCACGTTCGTAGTAGCGATTAAGCGCTTGCAGGATCATCCCCGTACCTCCCCGCTTTCCCAGGCCGGAACCTCGACCACACCGTTTTCCAGCTTCGCGCGGAAGAAACGGGGCTGCGGGTCGTGGGGTTTGGCGAAATCCAGGTCATGCAGCATGAAGCCCAGGTCGCGCGTCTCGGCGATGGGGTGCGGCACGGCGCCGGCATCGCCGACCAGTCGGAAGGCGGCAGCGAACTCCCGGCAGCCCAGGTAGGGCTGGTTCACGCACTGCCCCTTGCCGGCGCGGCGTTCGAACATCTCGTGATACTTCGCGGGCGAGGCGTCGGGGTCGCGTTCGCGCTGGAACTCCAGGTCGGCATGGACGCGGTAGGCCACATCGCGCAGGAACAGGCCGGCACGCTGCTGGTGGTCGTCCTCGATATACAGGGCCAGGTCGCCCTTGCCGTTCTTCATCGCGGCCTCCACGTTGCGGGTGGAGACCACCGACGCGACCTCGTTGCGGCGCAGGTTGATCCAGCGGATGGGCTTGAGCACCTCGATCCTGCGGACATGCCAGCGGATGGCCGGTTTCCACAGGATGGCTTCGAAACAGGCCCGCGCGGCGGAGGGCGTCATCACGTCGTAGCTGACGCGCTCCACCTTCATCTCGGGGCGGGTGAAACAGGCCCAGGGGCCGGAGAGTTCAAGGCAATAGCTCTTCATGTTCCTCCTTTATGCGATGACGCTTGTTGGTGTGGGGGGCGTGCCGTCCGGGTTGAACCCGAGTGCGGGATGGTAAAGCCAGTCGCTGGCCTGCTGAAAAAGCCCAGGAACGGCTTCTTTGATGTCGCCTTGCCTCAGCAGCTTGTCCACATCCCGATGACGAATGTTCACCGTGTAGCGCTGCAACTTGCGCATCAGCCAGCGTTGCGGACCGTCCTTGCGCAGGGTGGCGATCCACTTATCGACTTCGCTGGCTGCGCCGCGATAGAGAACGATGAGCGGGACGCTGTCCTCGTCGCGGATCAGCCGGAACCGCTCGGCCGCGGTGCGGAAGTTGATGGCCAGGGTTGTGCCGTCGACCTTGAGCAGGTTTGCGATGCCCTGTTCGTCCAGGTCACAGGCGCGGTAGAGGCGTTCGAAGTACTGGCCGAACAGGGCGCGCTCCAGGGCATTGCCGGCGCAACCGTGCAGGACGCTGCGGCAGGCGTCTTCGCCTTTGCGCAGCAAGCCGGCGGGCGCGGGCTCGGGCGGGATGAAGACGACTACTTCGCCTCGCTCCAGCCTGCCTTCCCGGTTGCAGCGCCCGGCGGCCTGGGCGATGGAATCGAGGCCGGCCAGCGCCCGGTAGACGACGGGGAAATCCACGTCCACGCCGGCCTCGACCAATTGCGTGCTGATCACCCGCGTCGGGATGCCGGCCTTCAGCCGGTTCTTGATATCGCGGATGACCTGGGAGCGATGGGCGCCGCACATCAGGGCGGACAGGTGCAGGGTGCCTTCCGGCATGCGTTGCCAGAGTTCGCGGGCGTCGTTGCGGCGGTTGACGATGGCGAGCACGGACTCAAAGCCGGCCAGTTCCCTGGCCAGCGTGTCCCAGTCGGTGGGGCTGTGCCAGTCGGCGGGCAGGCGGGCCCGAACGCGCTCCAGGCGGCGGTAGAGGTCGTCCGGGTCGGCGACGATCTCGCGTACGTTGTCCAGGCCGCGCAGGTTCTGTCTGGGGTCGAAATACTCCCGGGTCGACAGTGCCGGCTGGGTGGCGGTGGAGAGCACGATGGTGACGCCGTAATGTCCGGCGAGAAGATTGAGCACGTCGAGGATGGGTTGCAGGAATTCCGGCGGCAGCAACTGCGCCTCGTCCAGCACGACGATGCTGTCGACGATGTTGTGCAGCTTGCGGCAGCGCGAAGTCTTCGCCGCGAACAGCGATTCGAAGAACTGCACGTTGGTGGTGACGACGATGGGCGCATCCCAGTTCTCGCTGGCCAGTCGGCTCTGGCTGCTTTCCTGGTCCGGCTCGGTCTCGGCGTTGCTGTGGTGCTCGATGACCGCCTCCCCGAAGATGCCGCGGAAGATGTCGGCGGTCTGTTCGATGATGCTGGTGTAGGGGATGACGTAGATGATGCGTCGCTTGCCGTGGGTCTTGGCGTGCTCCAGGGCGAAGGCCATGCTGGCCAGGGTCTTGCCTCCGCCGGTGGGGACGGTAAGAGAGAACAGGCCGGGCGCTTTCCGCGCCTTCGACCTGCACTGGCCAAGGATGGCCGCGCGCAGACGGTTGACCTCGGAGGGCGGGGCCTTGGCCGACAGGTCGGCCATGTGGTGATCGAACAGGGGGAGGAGTTCTCCGAGTTCCGGCAGGCCGTTGCGCAGCTCGAATCGTTCCGGGTTCATGTAGCGCTCGGTGTCGAGAAAGTCGGCGTCCACCAGCGCGGAGAACAGCATGCGCAGCCAGAGCGCGAATCCGGCGGGGCCGCCGGGGATGGCCTTCAGGCTGGCATCGAAGTCGGCGCTCTCCAGCAATTCAGCCGGTGGCTGCGCCGCCAGGGCCTCGTCCAGTTCCTGCCGGCTGTCCGGCAGGTTCAGTCGGTATTCCAGGCTGTCTTTTTCGGAATTCCAGTCGTACAGCCCGGCATGATGGCCGGCGATGAGATAGGCCAGTACACGCCCAGCCGGCCCGAATCGGTCGCAGGCCAATACGGCACCGGCGGTGGAATGCGGGGCCCTGCCGGCTTCGCCCTTGATGTGGGCATCGGGCTCGTAGCCGCTGGCTTGACGAATGTAGTGCTGGAACCGTGGCCGGTATTTGCCCAGGTCATGCCACAGGCCGGCCAGGCGGGCCCAGTGGTCTCCAGAGAAGGAGGATGCGAATTCCGCCGCCAGTTCTCCCACCGCCCGCAGGTGCTGCTCCAGGGCGTGGGGCGGCCCCCAGTTGCCGTCCCTGTCGCGTTTGACGTGGGCGATGCATTCCATCCGAAAGCCTCCGTTAGCTTGTGGTCGAAAACACCATGACGCGCGCCCTCGGGAATTCTTGCTTCGGGGGCGCCAGTCAGGGGCAGCATGGCATGTCCAAGTCTCAGCAGATGAGCCTGGTATTGGCATGGTGGACGAGGATCACGCGCATGGTGCCTCCGCGAGCACGGCTCATCCAGCACGGCAGATGCTTGGGCGAATCACGTGGCTGACGCCAGTGGAGATCCCCGGGAGGCGCCTTCCACCCCGCTCGGGGGCGGTCGTTTCGGTCAGCGGGAAAATCTCTCTGACGGGACAAAGTTTCCTCACTGCGTTCGGAATGACAGTATCGCGCACCCGACATGGTGGCTTCATCCCATACCCGGTCGTGAGGCCGGGCGATGCCCCGCGTGACTGCCCGTTCTGAACACCAGGTTTGGCCCTGCCTGGCGGGTTATCCGCAGTTTGTGCACGGCGGTGATCTGCCCGGCCCCGTTGGAACACGCGTGAACCGCGTGCCCCGCGCAGGCGCACAACGACAGACGCCCTGTCTAGGAATGGACCTGTGTGGCATGCAGGCGCGGGTGAGTCTCTTCTCCCACCCACCACACCAGGGCGCCGGACACGAACATGGCCACGGCGGTGAACCAGAAGCCCGCCTCGATGTGACCCGCCAGGCTGGCCACGGCCCCCAGCAGCAGGGCGCCGATGCCGTAGCCCAGGTCCCGCCAGAAGCGGTAGATGCCGATGGCGCTGCCGCGCCAGTTGGGATGGGCGATGTCCGCCACCGCCGCCGACAGGTTGGGGTACAAGAGGGCCATGCCGAAGCCCGTGACGGCGGCGGCCAGGGACCACCACAGCTCCCCCTCCCCCAGCAGGGTCAGGGCCACGCCGCCAGCACACAGCCACATGCCCCAGACGATGGGCTTCCGACGGCCGATCCTGTCGGACAGATGGCCGGTGAGGAACTGGGACATGCCCCAGACGAAGCCATACACCCCCACTATCCAGCCGATGCCCGCCAGGGACAGGCCACGCTGATAGAGCAGCACCGGGTAGAACACCCACACCAGGGCATCCACGAACTTCTCCACCAGGCCTGCCTGGCTCAGGGCGAACATGCGCCGGTCACGCCAGGACATGAGGGTGAACACCTCCCAGGTGGTGGGCTGGTCGGATATGTTCGTGGGGTAGCGGGACACGGGCCCCGTGGCCAGGCCGGCGGCGTGCTTCCTGCCCTCGGCGTGGGCCCAGGGCAGGGTGTCCTTCACCCACACCAGGGTCAGCAGGCCGGCCAGCAGGGTCACCGCCACGCCAAACGTGAACAGCCCCTCACGCGGTCCCAGGTCCGCCGCCAGGTAGCCGGTGACGATGCCCGCCACCGCCACGCCGAAGTAGCCGGAGAATTCATTGAGGCCGATGGTGAGGCCCCGCTGTTCGGGCCGGGTCAGGTCCAGCTTGGCGGTCTGGGTCATGGACCAGGTGAGGCCCTGGTTGACGCCCAGCAGCACCGTGGCGGCGACGATCCAGCTCCAGGTGGGGGCGTAGAGGATCATGAAGGGGATGGGCATGGCGGCCAGCCAGCCCCAGAACAGCACCTTCTTGCGGCCATGGCGTTCAGAAAGACGCCCGGCGACGAAGTTCAGGGTGCCCTTGACGAAGCCGAAGGACACCACGAAGGCCATGAGCATCATGAAGGAGCCCTTGGCCACGCCGAATTCGGATTCGGCCAGGGCCGGCACCACGGTGCGCATCATGCCGATGGTGAGGCCCACCAGGAAGACCTGGATGAGCTGGTGGGTGAACTGGGCCAGGTTGTGGCGGATGCCAAAGTGGAGGTCGGTCATGGTTTATCGGAATGGAATACTGGAAACGGCATCCTCTCCCGCGCTGTCGCGCACCCCTCTCCCGCAAGCGGGGGAGGGGCCGGGGGAGAGGGAAAGCATCAGGCAGCCCGCCCCAGGTTGAACGCCACCATGCGGTCCATCTCCGTCGGCCGGGGAGGGATCTCCCTGGTGAGGGCCGCCACAAAATCGCCTCGTTCCATGGACAGCATGGGGTTCCAGCGCTTCTCGAAGCCGATGGTGGAACCCGGCTTGCCGGACATGCCGGCGCCGCACACGCTGCCGGAGGTATGGCCGGGGTAGATCTCCACTTCGGCGGGCAGGTTCAGCAGGCGCTGGTGGAGGGAGGTGTGGATCTGCCCCGCCATCTCGGTCTCCCTGCCCGCCAGGTCCGGCCGGCCCACGGCGCCGATGAACAGGGTGTCGCCGGTGAGCACGAACCAGGGCTCGGGTTTGGCCTCGCCCATGCGTCGCTTGTCGGTGACCAGCAGGCAGATGGAGTCCGGGGTGTGGCCCGGGGTATGCAGCACGTCGATGAACACGTTGCCCACCTCGATGCGCTGCTTGTCCTTCAGAGGCTCGAAGGGCACCTTCACCCGCTCCGCGTTGCTCTCGTGCAGGCAATAGAGGGCCCCTGTCCTGTCCGCCAGGGCGCGGCCGCCGGAGTAGTGATCCGCGTGCACATGGGTGTCGATGACGTGGGTGATCCTGACATCCTGCTTCGCGGCCTCGGTGATGAACCAGTCCTCGTCTCCCAGCACCGGGTCCACGACCACGCCCACGTGGCAGGAGCCGCAGCCGAAGAAGTAGGACAGGGTGGCCTCCTTGGCCAACAGTTGGCGGAAAAACATGGTGGTCTCCTCTCATCTTCAAGATCAGGGCTTGTCGGCCCAACTGTTTCAGCAAGGCAGTCTCTCCATGGCGGAACGCTCCACCGCCGGGCATCAGCCTACTGTCATCCATGCCCCGGTTCTCCATGCGGATGCCGCAGGCAACTGCCAGGCCTCCCACGGGTCGACCCTCTCCTGCATGGATACATTACAAAGTTCAAATGACATCTTGAATATACCACCGGATTTCTGATGCCAAGTGGTTTTTGGCTGATGAATGCCTCCGTTCGGGGTAATCTGCCCGCATGAGTGCCGGTACCAACCCCAAGAAAAAACTCTTCGAGCAATTCGCGCGGGTGGCCAAGTCCCTGGCCAGCCCCAACCGTCTGGACCTGCTGGAGACCCTGGCCCAGGGCGAGAGGAGCGTGGACGCCCTGGCCCAGGCCACGGGCATGTCGGTGGCCAACACCTCGCACCACCTACAAATCCTGCGGGATTCGGGCCTGGCGGTGTCCCGCAAGGAGGGGTTGCAGGTGATCTACCGTCTCTCCGACGACCAGATACCCACCCTGATGGGGTGCATCAGGCACATCGCCGAGCGGCACCTGGCCGAGGTGGGACGTATCGTGCGGGAGCATTTCCAGGCCCGGGACGTGCTGACCCCCGTGGGGCGCGATGAGTTGATGGCCCGGGTCAAGGCGGGCGAGACCATGGTCATCGACGTGCGCCCGGAGGCGGAATACCAGGCCGGACACATCCCCGGCGCGGTCAACATTCCCGTGAACGAACTGCCCCGACACCTGGAGACCCTGCCCCGGGAACAGGAGATCGTCGCCTACTGCCGAGGGCCCTACTGCATGCTGGCCTTCGAGGCCGTGACCCAGTTGCGGCAAGCGGGCTATCGGGCGCGTCGGTTGGAAGACGGCTTTCCGGAGTGGAAGGCGGAAAACCGCCCGGTGGACCGGGCGGCACCTGAATAAGGCTCCGCTCCCCCGCTTTCGCGCTGCGGGTCCAGCCGTCCCGCACAGATCTGCCTGACGCACTTCTATCAGGAGTACTCCGTAATTCCGGGTTGACGGAGAGCAGGGTCGCGTCAACAATTCAATTGTTCATTTGAATAGTTGAAGATGGTGACCATGGACATTCTTGCGATCCTGGCCGGTCTGGCTACCGGTGTCGTGCTCGGTCTATTCGGCAGCGGCGGCTCCATCATCGCCCTGCCGGCACTGCTGTACCTGCTCGATGTGGAGCCCAAGTCCGCCATAGCCATGAGCCTGGGCGTGGTGGCGGTCACCGCCACGATGTCCGGCCTGGACAACTGGCGCCGCGGCCTGGTGGACGTGCGCATAGCCACGGTATTCGGCCTCTTCGGCGTGGCCGGCACCTTTGCCGGGGCACGCCTGGGCCTGGTGACGCCGGTGGTGGTGCAGTTGGGCCTGTTTGCCCTGGTGATGTATGCGGCCGCTTGGCGCATGCTGAAACCCGTCAGGGTGGCCGCGCCGGCGGGCGGAATGCCGGGGACGGGTGGCGCAGCAGCCGTGCTGGGTGGATACCAGGATGTCTTGTCTCCCCGCATGGGCCACATCGCCTTGCACGGTGTCGGCGTGGGTGTGCTCACGGGCTTGGTGGGCGTGGGCGGGGGATTCCTCATCGTGCCGGCCCTGGTGCTGCTTTCTGGCATTCCCATGAAGACCGCGGTGGGCACCTCGTTGGCCATCGTCGCCGCCAAGTCCTATGCCGGCTTTGCCGGTTACATGGGTGGCGTGGCCTTGGATTGGGGCGTGATGGGCAGCTTCACCGCCGTGACCGTGCTGGGCAGTTTCCTGGGCGCCCACTTCTCCAGTCGACTCTCGCAAGAAGCGCTGAAGAAAGGCTTCGCCTGGTTCCTTGCAGCGGTGGCGACCTACATCCTGTTCAGGAGCGTGCTCTGAAGCTCGGGTGCTCCATGCAACCCTACATCAGCCGATTGGGCGCTGCAGGGTGGTGGCGGGCGGTTGCCGCCCGAAAAACCGTCTGCCTAGATTAGATGGCACTTCTGCGGGTTGCTGCGGGCCTGGAGAAAATCTGAGCGCCGTTTTTCATCAAGCCCCGATCGCGGACCTTGAGGTAACCGAACTGACGCTTGAGGATGCGGAAAGGATGTTCCACCTTGGCGCGGAGACTGGCCTTGGCTTTCTCGCTCTTGCCCACCCATTCGCCCCAAGGCGTCTTGGGCTCCTGTTGCCCGCGCCTTGCGCCTCATCCGCAAGTTGGGCATAAGGGCCGCATGTCCGCAACAGCTTCCCGCCACCCGCCGGCCATCTTTCTCATGGGGCCCACCGCCAGCGGCAAGACCGATCTGGCGGTGGCGCTGGTGGAGCGTCTGTCGGGCCGTCACGATCTGGAGATCATCAGCGTGGATTCCGCCCTGGTGTACCGGGGGATGGACGTGGGTACGGCCAAGCCGGATGCGGCCACCCGCGCGCGTGCGCCTCATCACCTGATCGATGTCGTCGATCCGGATGCGAGTTATTCCGCCGGCCAGTTCAAGCACGCGGCCCTGGAACAGATGGCGCAGATCGTGGCGCGTGGGCGGGTCCCCCTGCTGGTGGGGGGGACCATGTTGTATTTCAAGGTCCTGAAGGGGGGGCTGGACGATCTTCCCCGGGCGGACCCGGAGCTGCGCGAGGCACTGGCGGCCAGGGCCGCACGCCTGGGCTGGCCGGCGCTGCACGCCGAGCTTGGGCGCCTGGACCCACGCAGCGCGGCACGCCTGAAACCTCATGACAGCCAGCGCATCCAGCGGGCCCTGGAGCTGTGCCTGGTCACGGGCGGCCCCATGTCTGCTCTGCTGGGACGGCCGGGCGGATCCGTATCCCTGCCCTACGATTTGCTGGAGATGGCATTGGTGCCCACCAGCCGGGCCTGGCTGCACACGCGCATCCATCGACGTTTCGATCTGATGCTGGCGGCGGGCCTGGTGCGGGAGCTGCGTATCCTGCGCCAGCAATTTACCCTGCACGCCGGGCTGCCCTCCATGCGCTGCGTGGGCTATCGCCAGGCGTGGCAACACCTGGAGGGTGAGATCAGCGCCGAGGAGCTCTCCATCCGGGGCAAGGCGGCCACGCGACAGCTGGCCAAGCGTCAGCTTACCTGGCTGCGTGGCTGGCAAGGCGCCGTGACGCTGGATTGTCAGGCACCCGACCTGACCGAACAGGCTGTCGGCCGGATCGAGGCGCACCTGGCATTCAACGGGCCGCCTTCAGGGCCTGGTCGATGTCCGCCATGAGGTCGTCGATGTGCTCGATGCCGATGGACAGGCGCACCATGTCCTCGCTCACCCCGGCCTTGGCCAGTTCTTCCGGCGAGAGCTGGCGGTGCGTGGTGGTGGCGGGGTGGCAGGCCAGGGACTTGGCGTCACCGATGTTCACCAGGCGCACGATGAGCTTCAGGGCGTCGATGAAACGGGCACCGGCCTCTCGCCCCCCCCTGATGCCGAAGGAAACGATGCCCGAGGCCCGGCCGCCCATGTACTTGTCCGCCAGGGGCCGGCTGGGGGAATCCGGCAGGCCGGCATAGTTGACCCAGCTCACCTGAGGGTGATCCCGCAGCCCCTGGGCCACCGCCATGGCATTGGTGCAGATGCGGTCCATGCGCAGGGGCAGGGTCTCGATGCCCTGCAGGATGAGGAAGCTGTTGAAGGGACTGATGGCCGCGCCCATGTTGCGCAGGGGTACCACCCGGGCGCGACCGATGTAGGCCGCCGCCCCCAGTGCCTCGGTGTAGACCACGCCGTGATAGGAGATGTCCGGCTCGTTCAGGCGGGCGAAGCGCGACTTGTGTTCGTGCCAGGGAAACCTGCCGGAATCCACGATGCACCCCGCGATGCTGTTGCCATGCCCGCCCATGTACTTGGTGAGGGCGTGCACCACGATGTCGGCACCGTGTTCGAAGGGGCGGCACAGATAGGGGGTGGGTACGGTGTTGTCGACGATGACCGGTACGCCATGGGCATGCGCGACTTCCGCCAGCTTCTCGAAATCCGTGACGTTGCCCAGCGGGTTGCCCACGGATTCACAGAACACGGCCTTGGTGCGGCCGTCGATGAGCCGGGCGAAGGCATCCGGCTGGCGATAGTCGGCGAAACGCACCTCGATGCCGTAGCGGGGCAGGGTGTGTGCGAAGAGATTGTAGGTGCCACCGTACAGTGTGGAGCTGGTAACGATGTTGTCCCCCGCCTCGGCGATGGTCATGATGGCGTAGGTCACGGCCGACATGCCCGAGGCCAGGGCCAGGGCGCCCACGCCGCCTTCCATTTCCGCCACCCGCCTTTCCAGGACGTCGGTGGTGGGATTCATGATGCGCGTGTAGATGTTGCCTGCCACCTTCAGGTCGAACAGATCGGCGCCGTGCTGGGTGGAGTCGAAGGCGTAGGACGTGGTCTGGTAGATGGGCGGGGCCACGGCCTTGGTGGTGGGCTCCGGGCTGTAACCGCCATGCACGGCGATGGTCTCGATCTTCAAGCTCGTCTCCTGGTGTGTTCATGCATACCGCGCGGGGATTATGTCATCCGTCCGCGCGGTGGGCACGCCGGCACAGGCCTTCCATTTCGCACCATTGGCAGGTCTTTTCCGCGCCCTGGGCCGGCAGGGGCTGACCCATGTCCATGGCCGCCAGCGTTTGTTGCAAGCGCTCGACCTCGCGTTCTGCCCGGCTGGCCAGATCCGTCGGGTCCTCGGCCTGCAAGACCCTGATCTTCTGTTCGTTCAGGGGCACGAAGCCGGCCATGACCGCATCACACAACCAGGCATAGGCGGCCAACTGTACGTCTTCCCCGCTGGCATCCAGCTTGGCCCTCAGGGTCTGGGCGGCCTGGGTCTTGTAGTCCAGCACCGCCGTCGCGCCGGCCTTGCCATCCAGGCGGTCGACCCGGCCATAAAGCACGGTGGAGGCCCCGGGCCCCCAGGGCACGGCCCGTTCCAGGGGCGCTTCCGCGGCCTGAAAGCGCCAGCCGGCGGCTTCGTGCTCCAGGGCCCAGGCCACATAGGCCGGGATGTGGCGCTGCCAGCGCTGTCGCCAGGCCAGGGCCTGGAACTGACGCTTCTCCGCCTCGGCGAAGACCTGGAGCGACAGTTCCGTCAGCATGGTCTGCCAGTGCGCGGCGCCGGACGCGACGAGGCGGGGATGTTGTCCGTGAAAATGGGCCAGGATGCGATGCACCAGGCTACCGTATTCCGCCTTGTCCATCTCTTCCGGCACCTCGTCCTGCTCGTTCAGGCCCAGGATATGGCGCGCGAAGAACTGGTAGGGGCAGGCCACCAGGCTCTGCCAGGCGCTGACACTCAGGCGCGCGGGCACCCGGGGCGCGCGGGGTGCGGCACTTGCCGGGACGGCACCTCCGCCGGCTGCGGTGGCAGTCGATGGCAAGGGCTGGATCAGGCTCGTGCCCCAGGCTGCCTGGTGGAAGCCCTCCAGATGGATGAGCCAGGGCGAAAGGGGCGCGGGATTGCCATCCACCTCAGCCTGCCAGATGCACGCAGCCCGGGGGGTGCGACAGAGCAGGTCGGCGAACATGGCCTGGCGAATGTCCTCCTGAGCCTGACGGGTGGACAGCCCCAGTTGCAGCCGGGTGGCGTCGTTGAACACCGCTGGCCTGTACCCTCCCGGCAGATGGGCGACGCCTGCGCCCAGGACCAGCACACCTTCCAGATCACGATGGTGCGCCGCGGCCAGATGGGTCAGGCGGATCGGGCTTTCCACCGAGGCATCGGTGAAGGTGCCTTGCTCCAGATGCAGGAACAGCCAACGCCGCCAGTCGTTCAGGCCAAAGCGCGCGGTCAGTTCCGACGACTCCCGCTGCAGCCGGTGCAGCAGTTCCAGGAGCTGCCGGCCGATGGGATCCGCCCGCAAGGCGGACTCGGCGCCGATCATCTCCAGGGCCGTGCGCAGGCGCTCGGTCCAACCCGCCAGCGGCAGACGGCGCTGGGCAAACAGTCCCTGCGCCGTCTCCAGCCGCTGCAACAGCGGCAGCCCGGACTCTCGCCCCGCCTGGCGCAGCAGGGCCTGATAGCCGGCCAGGTTCGAGGGTGCGCCGTGGCGCCGCAATACGCCTTCCAATTCATGTACGGCCTGGGCACGTCCGGACGCTGCGTCGGCGAAGACGTAGGGCGACTTCAGCAGGTCCAGCAGCTCCCGATACCCGGCACGCCCACCCGCCAGGTTCAGCCAGCGTTCCAGGACGTGGCTCACGGCGGAGGTGGAGAAGGCCCAGCCGGTTTCGTCCTGCACGAGTATCCGGCGCCTTTCCAGCAGGGCGCGCAGCCGCCGGGCCAGCAGGCGGTCCAGGGCCACCAGGGCGATGCGCCGGTGCCCCGCCGCCAGCCAGCGCAGCAGGACCTGTTCAGCCATCCGGGCCGCCGTTTCCAGGCTATGGGCAGGGTGGATGGTCAATGCCGACGCCAGCGGACTGTCGGTCGACGTGTCGGCCAGGTCGCGCGCACGCTGCCGCAGCGGCGGGCGGGACTGCCACCAGGCGACACGCAGGGCTTCCCGGCGCGCGGCATGCGGCGCGGGGGCAGGCAGTTCATGTACGGGCTGACGTCGCGCCCAGGCGCAGAGAAAGTCCTCTTCCATGGGGTTCAGGCCCATCAGGCCCAGGGTATGGAGAGGATGATCGGCATGCTCCAGCAGGTGGGCCAGACGCTGGCCATAGACCCGGGCAGCGGTGGGCCTGCCCAGGCGCATGGCCTGCCAGACGGATTGGGCGATGCTGGCCTCCAGGCCCAGATAGGGATTACCGGCCCGGGCCGCCAGGGCCCGTTGCGCGGCTGCGCTGTCCAGATCCGTGCGGGCCAGGTCCATGTCCTCCAGCAAGGCATCCAGTTCCTGGCATGCCTGCCACAGGCCGGACCTGGGCAGATGCCCGGTTTTCCGCAGGAAACCGTGCAGTTCCGCCAGGCGTTTGCTGCGTGGTTCCAGCGCCAGGCCGGGCAGGACGCCGCGCACCAGGTCCGGCAGGGTGAGCAGGCGCGGCGGCAGCAGTACGGGGTCCGGCAGGGCCTGACGCAAGGCGGTGCGGAAGTCCTGGGCCACGTGATGGTGCGGCACCAGGATCACGCAGGCGGAAAAGTCCGCACCCCGTCCACCTTCGAGAGACAGAAAGCGGAGAACGGCGGGGGTCAGGGGGTGCCGCGCGGGCTGGGTCATATGGCCGTGCTCGGCGCCGTGCCGAGGATTCGTTGTCACACACGCCTATCATCCCAGCCCGGATTGACGACCACCAGACCCGGCATGACCCCGCGGGCCCGACGGGTGCGCCCGATTTTCCGGCGCGGGAACTCGGCTAAAATCCCGGCATGCTTCGCCTTGCCAGCGCCCTTCTGAGTCTCGTCGCTTTCTGGTTGCTGCTCTCCGGAATGTTCACGCCCTTTCTTGTCGCGGCGGGCATCGGCAGTGCCCTGGGGGTCGCCCTGCTGTGCCGGCGCCTGGGTATCGTCGATCGCGAAGGGCACCCCATACAGCTGGCCCGGTGCGCGCTGTTTTCCTATTGGCCTTGGCTGGCAAAGGAGATCTTCCGGTCCGGCTGGGACGTCAGCCGACGCATCCTGGACCCGCGCCTGCCGATTTCGCCGGCCCTGAAAGAATTCCGGCCCCTGCAGAAGACCGGCTTGGGACTGGTCATTCACGCCAATTCGATCACTCTGACACCCGGTACCATCACGGTGCAGGCGGAACCCGGACGTTTCCTGGTGCATGGCCTGACCCGGGAGGCGGTCGAGGGGCTGGCCGGGTCCGACATGGACCGGCGCTGCGCCCGCCTGGAGGAGTGCTAGCGTGCTGATCACCGTAACCGTGGCCTTGCTGGTCACCGCCGCCCTGGCACTGCTGCGGGCCTGTCTCGGGCCCACGGTCTTCGACCGTCTGCTGGCCGCCAACACGATCGGTACCTGCGCCATTCTGCTGCTCGCGGTATTGGGATTCCTGCGCGGACGACCCGAATTCCTGGATCTGGCCCTGGTGTACGGGCTGCTCAATGCCATCGGCATGTTCGCCGTGCTCAAGTTCATGCGCCAGGGTGACCTGGGTCTTGCCGACGCACCCGCCTGCGCGCCGGAGGACAAGCCATGACGACCGTCCTGTTCTGGTTCAGCGGTATCTGTCTGGTCGCGGGCGGGGTGTTCTGCCTCATCGGCGGCATCGGTCTGCTGCGCATGCCGGACTTCTACACGCGCATGCACGCTGCCAGCGTGACCGAAACGCTGGGGGTGGGCCTGCTGCTGCTGGGCCTCATGCCGCAGGCCGGTCTGAGCCTGGTGACGCTCAAGCTCGTGATGGTCGGCCTGCTGGTGTTCCTCGTCAGTCCGGCGGTGAGCCATGCCCTCGCCAGGGCGGCCTTCCTGCGTGGACCGAAGCCCCTGCTGGCGCAATCCGGAGAGGTCGCATCGAAACCCTGATCATCGACTTTCTGCTGTTCCTCATGGTGGCCAGCGTGTTCGCCCTGCTCTTTCTGCGCAACCTGTTGTCCGTGGTGGTGCTGTCCGGCGTCTACAGTTTTCTGATGGCCACGGTGCTGGTCGCGCTGGATGCCGTGGACGTGGCCATGACGGAGGCCGCGGTGGGGGCGGGGGTGTCCACGGTGTTGCTGCTGGGGGCACTTTACCTGTGCCGCACGCGGGACGCCCGGCCGATGCGCAAACCCTGGCTGCCGCTCGCCGTGTCGCTGTCTACGGCGGCCCTGCTGATCCATGGCGCCATGGGCCTGCCGGAATTCGCCGATCCCCGGGCCCCCATCCACCGGCACGTGGTGCCGCGTTACATGCAAAACGAGATCGACGTGCCCAACGTGGTCACGGCGGTGCTCGCGAGCTACCGGGGCTTCGACACCCTGGGGGAAACCACGGTGGTGTTCACCGCCGGCGCCGGTCTCATCGCGCTTCTGCGGAGGCGTCCGCGTCAGGAGGACAAGGGCGGTCGGCATGGTCAATGACCTGATCCCGCGCGTGCTCGGCAAGCTGCTGATCCCCTTCATCCTGCTGTTCGCACTCTACGTGCAGTTCCACGGTGATTTCGGTCCCGGGGGCGGGTTTCAGGCCGGCGTGCTGTTCGCGGCGGGCATCGTGCTGCATGCCCTGATCTTCGGCCTGGCCAACACGCGCAGGGTCATCCCTGACGCGCTGGTGGAGGCCATGCTGGCCTGCGGCGTGCTGATCTATGCCGGCGTCGGCCTCGCCGGCATCCTGCTGGGCGGCAATTATCTGGACTACTTCGTACTGGACCCGAATCCGGTGCATGGCCAGCACCGCGGCATCTTCTGGGTGGAGGTGGGCGTTGCCGTGACCGTGTGCGGCGTCATGCTGCAGATCTTCTACCTGTTCGCCGCCCGCGGTCACGACGGCGCGGACGGCACGGACTGAGCATGCAGGGTTCGTTCAGCCACTTCGGCTACCTGATCACCATCCTCGTCATGGTGAGCGGTCTGTACATCGTCATGGCGCAAGGCAACCTGATCAAGAAGCTGATCGGCCTGTCGATCTTCCAGACCTCGGTCTATCTGCTGTTCATCGTGCCGGGCAAACTGCTCGGCGCCACGGCCCCCATCCTCTCGCCGCACCACGCCCTCTATTCCAACCCCCTGCCGCACGTGCTCATCCTGACGGCCATCGTCGTGGGCGTGGCCACGCTCGCGCTGGGGCTGGCGCTGGTGGTGCGCGTGCGCGAGGCCTACGGCAGCATCGAGGAAGACGAGATCACCGCCCTGGAAAACCAGGCGGCGGGGCCTGAAATCCACGCATGAGCCTGGCCCAGCATCTGCCCGCCCTGCAGGTCGTCCTGCCCCTGATTTCCGCGCCCCTGGCCGTGCTGCTGCGGCACGGTGGCGTGGCCTTCCTGCTGGTGACCGCCGGGGCCTGGGCGGCCTTCGCGGCCGCCGTCGCCCTGTGGCTGCAGGTGGATCTGCTGCCGGCCGGCGGTGTACTGACCTATCACATCGGCAACTGGGCGCCGCCCTGGGGCATCGAGTATCGCGTCGACCGCCTGACCAGCTTCGTGCTCGTCCTGGTATCCGGCACGGCGGCCCTGGTCCTGACCTACGGTCATGCCAGCATCGAACGGGAGATTGCGCGCGCATCGCACTATCTCTATTACGCGATGTTCGCCCTTTGCCTGGCCGGGTTGCTGGGCATCACGATCACCGGCGACGCCTTCAACGTGTTCGTGTTCCTCGAAATCTCCTCCCTGGCCACCTACGTGCTGATCGCCCTGGGACGCGACCGGCGCGCGCTGACTGCCAGCTACCGTTACCTGATCCTGGGCACCATCGGCGCCACCTTCTTCGTCATCGGTGTCGGCTTTCTTTATCTGCTGACGGGCACGCTCAACATCGCGGACATGGGCGCGCGCCTGCGCGACGTGGAAAACCCTCGCGCGGTACTGGCGGCGCTGGCCTTCCTGACGGTGGGCATCTCCCTCAAGCTGGCCCTGTTCCCGCTGCACCAGTGGCTGCCCAATGCCTATACCCATGCCCCGTCGACGGTGACCGCCTTTCTGGCGGCCACCGCCACCAAGGTGTCGGTCTATGTGCTGATCCGCTTCTACTTCGGCGTTTTCGGTGAAAGCCTGGTGTTCCAGAGGCTGCCCCTGCCCGAAATCATGCTCGGTCTGTCTCTGCTGGCCTTGTTCGCGGCCAACCTGATCGCCGTCTTCCAGGACAATCTCAAGCGCATGTTCGCCTATTCCAGCGTGGGGCAGATCGGTTACATCACCCTCGGCCTGTCCTTCGATTCGGTGCACGGCCTGACTGCCTCCATCGTGCATCTCTTCAACCACGGCGTGGCCAAGGCCGCGATCTTCCTGCTCATCGGTGGTCTGGTGCTGGGTATCGGCCGCCCGGGCGCCCCCCCGCCCGTGCCCACCTTCAAGCATCTCGCCGGACTGGCCCGGCGCATGCCCCTCACCTGCCTGGGCATCGTGCTGGCCGGTCTGTCGCTGATCGGCGTGCCCGGTACGGGTGGTTTCATCAGCAAGTGGTATCTTGTGCTGGCGGCGATGGAACAACGGCAGTACTGGCTGGTGGGGGCCATCCTGCTGAGCTCTCTGCTGGCCGTGGCCTACGTGTGGCGCTTCGTCGAGGCCGCCTATTTCCGCCCCGTCCCGGGCGATGGTGGCGTGGTGCGGGAAGCACCGCTCGTCATGCTGATTCCGGCCTGGATCCTGGTCGCCGCCAGCATCTGGTTCGGCCTGGACACTTCCCTGACCGTCGGTTCGGCCCTGGATGCCGCCCAGTCCCTGCTGCGGAGTGGCACATGAACCCGATCCTGGCGTGCCTGCTGTTGCCGCTCCTGGGCGCGCTGGGCATGGCCCTCGCGACCCGGGCCCCGGACATGCGCGAGACGCTCACCCTGGCCGCGGCCGGCGCACTGTTTGCCTGCGTGCTGCGCATGCTGGACCCCGTGCTGGCCGGACAGCAGCCCGAGCTGGTGCTGCTCGAGCCCCTGCCCGGTCTGGCAATCGCGTTTCGCGTCGAACCCCTGGGCATGCTGTTCGGGCTGATTGCCTCCGGCCTGTGGATCGTCACCTCGGTCTACTCGATCGGCTACATGCGGGGCAACGCCGAGCGGCACCAGACTCGCTTCTATGTCTGTTTCGCCCTCAGCCTGGCCGCGACCCTGGCAATCGCCTTCGCCGCCAACCTGCTGACCCTGTTCCTGTTCTACGAAGTGCTGACGCTGGTTACCTATCCACTGGTCACCCATGCCGGCACGCACCAGGCCAGGATGGGCGGACGCACCTATCTCGCCCTGTTGCTGGGTACCTCCATGCTCTTCCTGCTGCCGGCGGTGGTCTATGTCTGGCACGTGGCGGGCACGACGGATTTTCGTGCCGGCGGCATCCTACCGGCCGGCATGGGCAGGGAGGGCATTGCCGTGCTGCTGGCGCTGTTCGTGTTCGGCACCGGCAAGGCCGCCCTCATGCCCTTCCACCGCTGGCTGCCGGCCGCCATGGTGGCGCCGACACCGGTCTCCGCCCTGCTGCACGCGGTGGCGGTGGTGAAGGCCGGCGTATTCACCATCGTCAAGGTGGTGCTGTACGTCTTTGGCCTGGAGGCCCTGCGCGGCGCCACCGAATGGCTGGTGGCGATCGCCGGCTTCACCGTCGTGGCCGCCTCCTTCGTGGCCCTGTATGCCGACAACCTCAAACGGCGCCTTGCCTACTCGACCGTGAGCCAGCTGTCCTACGTCATCCTGGCCACCGCCCTCCTGGCGCCGCTGTCCGTGGTTGCGGCCGCGCTGCACATCGCCGCGCATGCTCTGGGCAAGATCACCCTGTTCTTCGCCGCCGGCTCGATCTATACCGCCGCGCACAAGACCGAGGTGAGCCAGCTCGACGGCATCGGCCGGCGCATGCCCTGGACCATGGCTGCCTTCGGCATCGGCACCCTGTCCATGATCGGCCTGCCGCCCACCGTCGGTTTCGTCAGCAAGTGGTATCTGGTGTCCGGCGCCATGGGCCAGCAGGCCTGGCTCGCCCTGGGCGTGCTGCTGATCTCGACGCTGCTCAACGCCGGCTACTTTCTGCCCATCGTCTGGCGCGCCTTCTTCCGGCCCCTGTCCGCCGAGGCCCTGGCCCGGCCACACGGCGAGGCGCCGTTGCCCATCGTCCTGGCCCTGTGCGCCACCGCCGCCGGTACGCTGGCCCTGTTCTTCTTCCCCGAGCTGCCGCTGCAGCTGGCCCGTCAACTGGTGCCCGCATGAAACGGGGACACCGACTGGAGGACCCGCGCAGCATCCGCAAGCTCTGGCGGGGCTTTCTCGTGCTGCTGGCCCTGTCCGTCCTGGCCGGCGCCCTGATCGATCCGAAACCGCACTTCGCGATCGAGGGCTGGTTTGGCTTCCATGCGCTGTACGGCTTCGTGGCCTGCCTGGTCATGATCGTCGGCGCCAAGGTGCTGGGGTGGTGCCTGAAGAAACCGGACACCTATTACGCCCGGGACGGGCACGATGACTAGCCTGCACGGACTCGTGCCACATCCTGCCCTCCTGCTCATCGCCGGCGCCCTGCTGCTGCCCCTGCTGCGGGGCCGCGCGCGCAGTGTCGCCATCCTGGCCCTGCCGGCGCTTGCCCTGGCCGCGCTGTGGCTGCTGCCGGACGGTGTCCTCTGGCGGGTGCACTGGCTGGGCTATCCGCTCACACCCCTGGCCGTCGACAGGCTTTCACGCCTGTTCGCCAGCATCTTCCTGTTGCTGGCCGGCATCGGCGGGTTGTTTGCCCTGCGCCAGGAAAGCCGCCTGGAAATCCCGGCCGCCTATCTTTACGCCGGGGCGGCGGTGGGCGTCACCCTGGCCGCGGACCTGATCAGCGTATTCCTGTTCTGGGAATGCATGGCCATTGGCTCCACGCTGGTGCTGTGGAGTGCCGGCACGCCGGCCGCATGGACCGCGAGCCGGCGTTACGTGGGTGTGCACCTGGCCGGAGGCATGCTCCTCTTTGCTGGCGTGGCCGGGCAGATCCTCGGCACGGGCGATACGGGCTTCCATGTCATGCGGCTGGACTCCCCCGCCAGCTGGCTGATTCTCGCTGGCTTTCTCGTCAACGCCGGCGCGCCTCCCCTGTCGGCCTGGCTGCCCGACGCCTATCCGGAGGCCTCCTGGAGCGGCATGGTCTTCCTCTCCGCCTTCACCACCAAGACGGCGGTGTATGTGTTGCTGCGCGGCTTCCCGGGTACGGAGTTGCTGATCTGGATCGGCCTTTTCATGATCTTCTACGGCATTGTCTACGCCCTGCTGGAAAACGACATGCGCCGCATCCTGGCCTATTCCATCGTCAACCAGGTGGGCTTCATGGTCACCGGCATCGGCATCGGCAGCGAGATGGCCCTGAACGGCGCGGCGGCCCATGCCTTCACCCACATCCTCTACAAGGCACTGCTCCTGATGTCGGCGGGCGCGGTGCTGGCGGCCACGGGCCGGCGCAAGTGTTCCGAACTCGGCGGCCTGTTCCACAGCATGCCCGTCACCACCCTCTGCGGCATCATCGGCGCGCTGGCGATCTCCGCCTTTCCCCTGACGTCCGGCTTCGTTTCCAAGTCGTTGGTGAGCCAGGCCGCCGCCGACGCACAGCTGCAAGGCGTATGGCTGCTCCTGGCCGCTGCCTCGGCCGGAGTCTTCCTGCATGCCGGCATCAAGTTTCCGTGGTTCGTCTTCTTCCAGAAAGATTCTGGGCTGCGGCCCGCCGATCCCCCCGCGAGCCTGCGCTGGGCCATGCTCCTGCTGGCCTTCCTCTGCATCGCCCTGGGCATCTGGCCCGATCCGTTGTACGCGCTGCTGCCCTATCCGGTGGCTTACGTCCCCTACACGGCCGCACATGTCGTGACACAGCTCCAGCTCCTGCTGTTCTCCGGCCTGGCCTTTTTCGTTATGCTCGATCACCTGCGGCGGACCCCAACCATCACCCTGGACTTCGACTGGCTGTGGCGCGTTGCCGGCCCGGCACTGGCCGGCGTGGCGCGCGCGCGAGTGCGCGCGGCCCGTGCCCGCCTGGCCCGCGGCCTGACCGGACTGGGACGTCGCGCTGGCGCCTGGATCCTGCGCAACCGGGCGCCCGATGGTCTGCTGCTGCGCTCCTGGTCGTCCGGCAGCATGTCCCTGTGGGTGATGCTCGTGCTCATGGCCTATCTCGCCCTGTACTACCTGGGTTAGGCACTTGCAGGCGGTGGTGTGACGGTCTACGCACCACGGGTCCAAAGGCACAAGGACAGCGGGTTCCCCAGCCCCCAGGACCTGCCCAAGCCCCTCGACCCGAGAGTTCCTGGAAAAATGGCGCTTCATCCGAAAGTAGGGGTCGATTCATCGAAGGACAGATGGTCCGGATTCTGCGTGAACCCGATCCGGATTGGTCGATCCATCACAGCGACCGGGGCTCGCCATACGTATCCATCGGCTACGGCGTATGGTTGGCTGAGGCCAGCATTGCGCCATCGGCTGCTGGCAAGGGAAATGCACCGCAGTTCTGAGACGGACTTCACCCGGGCGATGAACGAGGACGCCAAGGCCATTGCCAAGGGCTCTGCGGTCGGTCGGAAATCCAAGGCATTGGAGGGTCCAGCACGACGGCAATTTCCAGGCAGGCAAGGCAATTTCAGACGAGCTTGCCGGCCTGGACGCGGCTGGCCGCCTGGCAACGAGGTGACGCACAGGGCTTCATCGATGCCATCGAGGGGGTGACGCGCGATGCGGCTGGCAGGGTCGACACCGCGGCTGAAGATTTGTGGCGCCGGAGATCCGCGTACCTCGTGCAACGGGCCTGATCTCGGCAATTCCCATCGGCGTCCTGCCGGTAGGGCCGTGTTCAATGATCTGGCCGGGTGTCTGTGTCGCGGTGGTTCCGCAACCGCAGGAGCAGATCGGGCAGCAGGGTGCGCAGGCGCATACATCTGCCCAGCAGCGCGAAACGCAGCTTGTGCGACGCCCGCGTGAGTGGATACACCAGCCTCCAGCCCCCCGAAAGCGTGACCGACTTGTCCCAGCGGCGATGCGCGTCCTGCCCATCGATACAGGAGGGCGTGTCGTCATTGGGCAAGATGGGAGAAGGCACCACCGACAGGGTTGCCAGGCCGGTGTGCCAGGTCATGCCGTGCAAGGTGTCGACGGGCAGCCAGATTTTCTGCGTGAGCTCCAGCAGACGCTTGGCCGCGCGCGGGTTGAGCAGGTATCCGTAGGCACCGCCCGGCGTTCCCAACGGCCTGGCAAGCATGGCCTGGCTGCCTGCCAGGGGGGTGATCAGACGTGACGCGCGGTAGTTCTTTTTTCGCCCAAGGAAGCGGACCAGATCCCACTTGTCCCGAAGCGCAAGGAGATCCGCTATCACGGCCGGCAGGTCATCCGCCAGCAGTGCGTCGTCTTCCAGGATCAGGATGGCATCGTGGCCGGATTCGAGAGCGTGGCGGCAGGCGTTGCGATGGGCCAGCGCGCAGCCCAGTTCGCCCTTGCTCAGGTCGCGGCCGAAGTAGATGCCGCGCCGGAAGCTGTCATACCCGGGGTGAATGAGGGTATCGAGCTTGCGTCCGTCCACGCCCGGCACGAACTCGAACGGGATACCCAGCACCCGCAGACGGGCGGAAATGGCATCCCGACGGGCCTGAGCGTCATCGAGCGTGATGACGATACAAAGAAATGCCGATTTGTTCAGGATTGCCATGGCGTCGATGCGAATATCGTCCTGGGCGATGTGGTCACAGGAAAATGCGAGGATCGGACCGGTATCAGGGTGACGCCGCATGATGTGCGGGCCTGCTTTGCAGGCGTGAAAATGCACCCTCGCGGGTGACACCCTTTCACCGTGTTGACCTCGGTATCGCCTTCATTGGCCCAATCCCCGCTTCCACTTTCTGAGCAACTTTGATGTCTTGTGGATGAGTCTTGCCGGGATGTACGCGAGAAAATAAAGCACATCAAGGCGGTTCGACCGGAATGGCCCGAAATGCGCATAGCTGCGCAATTTGATCATGAAGCCAGGCCACGTGTCTTGCAGACCCAGTGATTCAAGCATGGCCTGATGCTGTGCGGCAAGGTATTCATTCTTGACCAGCTTTCTCGAGCGTATGGCCTGATCTGGATCACAGCGCTTCGCCAAGGCATCCGTGCTGTCGTTCTTCCGTATCCATCCATAAAATCTCACCGTGCTGGCAATCCTTATCTTTCCATCGCGCAGTATCCTGATGAGGAACAGCACGTCCGAACCATAACTGGGCCCCTGGCCGATTGCGTCGATGAGACGCTGTCTGCATGCCTCGGTTCTCAACAAACCATAGACGGCCCATTGCACGGGTGCGCCCGAGTACAGGGTGCCGAGTATGCGTGTCCTCACGGAGTCACTTTCCCAGGTGCGTAACCCGTTGAAAGCTCTTTGTTCGATTATTCGTTCGCCATCGTCGAAATACAGCTGCCCGAATGCGCCCACGGCCGTGGGGTCTTTGTCGAGCTCGGACAGAAGGGCGGACGCATAGCTTGACTCGATATGGTCGTGTGCGCCGACGAACATGAAATAGGGAGTACTGATATTCTGCAGTATATGGACCCAGTTCCTCGCCGCGCCGATGTTCCTGGGGTGCCGGAAATAGATGACGTGATCATATTCCCGGGCCAGGTCCTCGCATATCTTTCCTGTACCGTCGGTGGATGCGTTGTCCGATATTATGAGTGTCTCGCACTGCCCGACGACGGATCGCAGCGTCCTCTCTATCCTTGCCTCCTCATTGTGAACGGGAACGCCTATTGTTAGCCCATTTTTCATAGGATCTGCGCGTGGACGTGAAGTGTTTGCAATATCACAGGTGAAGGGGTGGCAACGAGGCGGCTGCGGTGGAAAAGCGGAGCACGGATGTCATAGTCGAGGAAAGTCGGTAATACACGCAGCATCCGTGCGACGACAGGGATCAGGGAACCGGCCAAAATGTCCGGTCATGGCAGGCAGACGGGCATGCCGCAGGGTGTCGGCGTGGGCAAATGAATCTGCAGGCATCAGAATGTCGGTATGGAGTGAGCATTCAGCGGCGCTTCAACCATGCCCCTGGCCAATGCGTGACGTTATGCTCCAGTTCACTCTCGTTGAACGGCCAGCCTGGTCGTTCGAGCACAAATTCCGTGTGCCTGGCGGCGAAATCCCGTGCAGCCCGGGTTGGATTGTCGCTGGCCCATTCCGGCTGGCCGCGTGGTACGTCCGTCAGGTCATGCATGATGCCATCAGTGGCCACGATATATGAGCCCGGTGTCACCAGTTCGGCATAGGCTTCCAACTCGTCGGTGACATGCGCATAGGAGTGGTTCGAGTCCAGAATCACCAGCACGGTCTCGCCGGACTTAACCAAGGATTTCACCTGTGTGACGACGTCCGGTGCGGTGGAGCTGCCCTCGACCAAGGTGATGCGGTCACTCAGCGGATGCCCTTCGATGGCCGCACGGTTGTGCGCACGAATCTCGATATCGATGCCGATCACTCGTCCCTTCTCCATGGCCTTGCACAGGCTGGAGTAAAAGATCAGCGAGCCGCCATGCGCCACGCCGGTTTCGATGATCACGTCCGGCTTGGTCTGGTAGATGACCTCTTGCATGCGGACCAGATCCTCGGGCAGCTGGATCACCGGGCGTCCCATCCAACTGAAGGTGTACTGGTATTTCTGATTCCAACCCACGCGCACCCACTGCCGTGAGATCATCTCGAAAGCATTCTTGGAATACAGTTCCATCGTTTGGGTCTGCCCCGCCTCGTCAACCGTCAGGGTCTTGGTCTTGGTGTCCAGAGTCAGCTTCATCATTCGCTCCAATCCATCAAATTCAGCGCAATATCTGCCTTGGCCAGTAGTTTCAGATTCTCTTCCCGGTAATTCGGATTCATCAGAATGGCGTTGCTCACGCCTCGAACAGGAAGGTCGATGGGCGAGACGATGGGATGACCAGTACCCGGAATGTAGCGCCCCTGTTTGTTCGGGTTCAGGTCCACCACACAATCGATCAAGGTGCAGTGCGGATCGATCAGGTTCGCAAATGTTGCGCCTTTGGCACCCGCGCCCCACAAGGCCAACTTGCCGTATTGTCCCAGTTCATTCAGGCGCATCAACCATGTCTCTCGAAGCCTTCGTTCATCGGCTGCATAGGCCGTCGCCAAGCGTAGGGTTTCACCAACCTCCGGCAATGATTCGTCCACGTCTGCCACACGGGCTTCCAGCCAGAGATATTGCCCGCCAAAGATGTGTTCAACCCGCTCGACATGAAATCCGGCACGGCGGAAGGCAAGCCCCAAAGACCGTGCAGTAAAGAGTGAGCAGTGCTCGTAAAAAAAATCCCATATTACCCGGTGGCGCAAGATCCACTCGACACATGGGGTTTCAAAAAAAACCCGGGCCTTCGGCGATGACGCCAGCGCGGCACGTACCGAGCGCAGGATTTCCAGTGGCTCCGGGACATGCTCGATCACATGACGGCAGACCACTACGTCCGCGGCAATATCGGTGCAGCCTTGATCGTAGTAGCGAGCACGAAATTGCAGTCGCCCATTCAGGTCGGACAACGGACCCACATAGCTCGGGTCGAATCCATAGCCGGTGTTGTTTGCTCCCGCATGGCCCACCAGCTTTTTGAGAAAATCACCCTTGCCGCAGCCCACCTCGACAATCGTGCAATCATGTACGCCTTGGCGCTCGACCACGTCGCGCGCCAGACCATCCAGATAAGCATCGAAATACGCCGAACAGGACTGCGTATTGTCGTAGTTCTCGCCATAACTCAGACGCGACAAATCGAAGGCCTGATTGAATATGAATCCACAGTCTTCGCAAATCACCAGTTCAAGTTCCCCGCGGGTGACTGCGCGGGCCGCCTCTTGGCTGTTCACCACCAGGTTCTGATGGACCGGGACCTGGGGACGCAGCAGAAATGGCCTCAGCCGCGTGCCCGCGCACAACGGGCATAGGTGACGCTTCAATTCATTTCCCCTTCGAGGCTGCGCTGAAGACCCTGAGCCAGAGTGAGTGCAGGTCGCCAGCCCAGCGCCCTGAGCTTGAGGCTCTCGCCCACGAGCAAGGGTGGCTCACCAGGCCGCTCTGTGCTCAGCGCCAACACGGGCTGCGGATCCGCAGCCAGCAAGGATGCCAGGGTCTTCACGACCACGGCCAGACGAGTCGGTTCACCCGAGCACAGGTTGTACGCGCCGTTCGTGCCTGTGGTCAGCAGCCTGACAAAACCCTCCGCCACATCCGAGGCATGCAGAAAGTCGCGATAGGCATGGGCATTCACACCAAACGGTGCGCGTGCACCCCGGAGCACGTCGATCAGCGCAGGAATCAAGCGGCTGCAGGCTTCTCCATGACCGAACGTCAGAAAAATCCGTCCCCAGGCACAGGGAACTTGATGCTGCGCGCACACCGCCATGACCAAGCGACGTGTGGCATCCTTCGCCGTCCCGTAGAGCGTGGCCGGATGCAGCGGGGTGCTGTCTTCCCGACAATAGCCATGTGCCCAGTCATACTCCGCGCAGGTACCCGCAACCACCACCTGCTGGCCACCGACGCCGCAAAAGGCCTCCACCAAACGCGTTGTCGTCTCCAGCCAGCGCAGGTTCAACGGCGAAGTCCAGTATTTGCCGTGCTCCGCATACCAGGCCAGATGCAGCAGATGTGTCGCACGCACTTGCCGCAGCAGCGGGGCGAAGTCGTTGATGCCCAGCAGGTCCGATTCGACAAGTGCAACCGAGTCCCGAGGTTGGGTGCGGCCGACGGCAACCACTTCGATGTCATGCTGCCGCAAGGCCCTGAGAACATGGCGGCCCAGGAATCCACTGGCGCCGGTCAGCAATACCCTCATGCCGCCTCTGCCTTCAAGACTTCGAGCAGCGGTATGGCGGTGACGAACCGCCCCCCCCATTCCCGCACATAGGCCAGCTGCGCCATCACCTCCGCACGCAGGTTCCAGGGCAGGATGAGGATCAGGTCGGGCCGATGGGCCTTGAGGTGGGCTTCATCCACGATGGGAATGTGGCTGCCAGGCATGTATTTGCCTTGCTTGGCCGGATTCCTGTCGACCACGTAGGGCAACAGGTCCGGCCGGATGCCGGCAAAGTTGAGCAGGGTGTTGCCCTTGGCTGCCGCGCCGTAGGCGCCGGTCTTCAGCCCGCGCCGCTTGGCGTCTATCAGGAAGAGCAGCAGATCATCCTTGACCCGCTCGGCCCTCTGCTGGAGCACCCGGTAAAACCCCGGGGTGGACATGCCCGCGTCGGCCTCCATCCGCAGCACGTCTGCTACCGCTGGAGTCCGTGCCCGGGTACCGGTAGCGCCACGCTGCGCAAACACGCGCAGACTGCCGCCATGGGTGGGCAGTTGCCTCACATCGAACACCGTCAGGCCATTGACGGCAAAAATGCGCTGCACGGCGGTGAGCGAGAGATAGGAGTAATGCTCGTGGTAGACGGTGTCGAACTGGTTTTCCCGCACCATGCGCAGCAGATGGGGAAACTCGAAGGTGGCCACGCCCTGGGGCTTGAGCAGACGGGAGAAGCCGGAGACGAAATCGTTGATGTCCGGCACATGGGCCAGCACATTGTTGGCGGCGATCAGATCGGCCTGGCGACCCTGGGCGGCCAGTTCCTCGGCCAGGCCCACACCAAAGAAGCGTTCGACGATGTCCAGCCCCTTGGCGCGCGCGGCCGCCGCCGTGCTGGCCGTGGGTTCGATGCCGTAGCAGGTGATGCCCGCTGCCTGCACGTACTGCAGCAGGTAGCCGTCGTTGGCGGCGACCTCGACCACGGTACTGCCCGCGTCCAGGCCCAGCCACGCGCGCATGTCCTCAACGTACTGCCGTGCATGTGCCAGCCAGGTAGTCGAAAACGAGCTGAAGTAGGCGTAGTCCTGTGTGAACAGGGCCTCGCGCCCGGCATGGTCTTCGGTTTGCACCAGCCAGCAGCCCTCGCATACCAGGATACGCAGGGGAAACCATATTTCCGCTGCGTGCACGGCCTTCTCGCTCAGGTAAGCGTTCGAGGGCGGTGCGCTGCCCAGGTCGAGAAACGGCAGGTGTAATTCACTGCCACAGTGGCGGCATTTCAAATGCGCACTCCTTCGAAGTCGTGGGTGATCAGCGCGTGTCCGGCATCGCGCGCGGACAGTTCGGCAATGTTCAGCGGCCAGGCGATTCCGAGGCGTGGATCGGTGGGATGCAAGCCCCCTTCGGCATGGGCGGCGTAGGCCTGTGAATGGCAGTAGAGTAGTTCCACATCATCGGTCAGCGCCTGAAAGCCGTGGGCATGGCCTTCCGGGATCAGCAGGGCGCGGTGGTTCTCCGCCGAGAGGTGCTCGGCATGCCAGCACAGGAAGGTGGGCGAGCCTGCCCGTAGGTCAACCGCCACATCCCACACTGCGCCACGCAGGCAGGACACCAGTTTCATCTCGGCATGGGGCGGGCGCTGAAAATGCATCCCCCGCACCGTGCCCTGTTTGGCCGTATAGCTGTGGTTGATTTGGGCAATTGGCCTGGTCCATCCGGCGGATGCCAGCTCCTCGGCGCAGAACAGACGTGCCAGGAAACCACGCTGGTCGCCCAAGCGCTGCCGTTCCACTCGCTTGAGGCCCGCGAGCGGCAAATCCGTGATCGTGAAGCGATTCATGACCGGACCCCGTCCTCCTCGCGTTTCTCATAGCGGGCAATCTCCGCCAGGCACAGTTCGCGCGCGTCGGCTCCGGCGTGCTGGGCTTGGTACCAGGCCATGGTGTGTGCCACTGCCCCGGTCAGGGTCCACCTGGGCCGCACACCCAACAGCGCGCGGGCCCGGGCCGTTTCCAGGGCCAGCCAACCTGCCTCATGGGGGCCGCTGCCGCCATCCCCGTAGCGGACCTCGCCCCTGCCATAGGCCCATCGGGCCAGTTCCACCACTTCGCGCACCGTGGCGGCCTCGAAGGTGTGCGGACCGAAATTGTAGGCGCCCGCCAGTTCGGGTTGCCGCCAGAGTCTTTCTGCCAGGCGGAGATAGCCGTGCAAGGGCTCCAGCACATGCTGCCAGGGGCGGATCGCTTGCGGACGGCGAACCTCGAGGACTGCATCGGCCTGCCATGCACGCACCGCATCGGGAATCAGCCGGTCTTCCGACCAGTCACCGCCGCCGATCACATTGCCGGATCGCGCCGAAGCCACCGCCACCCCACGTTCTTTCAGGAAGGCATCGCGGTAGCTGGAGATGACGATTTCACTCGCCGCCTTGCTGGCACTGTATGGGTCGTGCCCGCCCAAGGCGTCGTCCTCGCGGTAGGGGTAGGGCTGCTCCAGGTTGCGGTAAACCTTGTCGGTCGTCACCATCAGCGCCACGCGCGGCGAATCCAGGTCGCGCAGGGCGTCGAGCACATGCACCGTTCCCATGACATTGCTGGCGAAGGTCGCCACCGGCGCACGGTAACTGGCGCGCACCAGGGGCTGCGCGGCCAGATGCAGGATGATTTCAGGGCGTGCGGCATGTACCAGGGTGGTCAAGCGTCCGGCTTCCCGGATATCGCAAAAGTGGCTGTCGATGCCTTCCGCGACCCGCGCCAGCTCGAACAGGCTGGGGTTCGTCGAAGGTGGTAGCGCAACGCCGCAGATCTCGGCGCCGAGCCGCCGGAGCCAGAGCACCAGCCAGCCACCCTTGAAGCCGGTATGGCCGGTGACCAGGACGCGCTTGCCGCGCCAGAAGTCCGGACTCATCGCCACACCTTCCAGGGGGCCTTGCCCGAGGCCCAGAGTTCTTCCAGCAGGTTCTTTTCCCGCAGGGTGTCCATGGGCTGCCAGAAGCCGTTGTGCTCATACGCCATGAGCTGTCCCATGTCGCTCAGACGATCGAGTGGACCACTTTCCCAACTGGTTTGATCGCCCTCGATCAGATCGAGGCATTGAGGCGACAGGATAAAGAAGCCACCATTGATCAGGCCCCCGTCACCACGTGGTTTCTCGGTGAAACGGGTGACCCGCGCACCCTCGATCTCGAGGGCACCGTAACGGCCAGGCGGGCGCACGGCGACGATGGTGGCGAGCCTGCCATGCTGGTGGTGAAAGGCGATTTCGCCACTGATGTCGACGTCGGCCACCCCATCGCCGTAGGTGAAGCAGAAGGCCTCTTCATCGTGCAGATAATCGGCGACCCGCTTCAGGCGCCCCCCCGTGAGGGTGTCTTCGCCCGTATCCACCAGGGTGACCCGCCAGGGTTCCGCATTGTGCTGATGCACCTCCATGCGGTTGCTGCGCATGTCAAAGGTAACGTCCGACATGTGCAGGAAGTAGTTGGCGAAGTATTCCTTGATGACATAGCCCTTGTAGCCGCAGCAGATCACGAAATCGTGCACTCCATGGCTGGAGTACAGCTTCATGACGTGCCACAGAATCGGCTTGCCGCCGATTTCAACCATGGGTTTGGGCTTCAAGTGGGTTTCTTCCGAGATGCGGGTGCCCAGACCGCCGGCCAGGATCACGGCTTTCATGCGGGTGTGCTTTCCGGGGATGGAGAGATGTGCGTCGGCGTGCGGGGCAGGGTCATGCGCGGTGTGCTGGGGCGTGTTGCGTGATCAGGTCCTGATACAGCGACAGGGTCTCTGCCTGCATCCTGTCCAGGGTGGGCAGGGCGGCGGGTGTCCGGATGCGGCTGCCCGCTTGCAGGGCTTGGCATTTCTTCACGAGTTCGTCCAGGTCTCCGAGTGGCACGCACCCCTGTGGATGATATCGGCTGAGCTGCTCTCCCACACCCCCGTGTTCGTACCCCAGTACGGGTACGCCCATGCTCAAGGCCTCCAGAACGGTACGCCCGAAGGATTCGGGCTGGCTGGAGAGAGAAAGGACCAGGTCGGAGACGGCCATGATTTCGCGCAGGTCACTGCGTTGTCCGGTGAAGGTAAGGTGTGCCTGCAGGTCTGCATGGGCCACCCTTTTCCGCAACTCTTCCAGGTAGGCGCGTTTTTTGGGCTCCGCGCCGCCGACGATCAGGCCATGTACGTCTTCCCCGCTGCCGACCAGACGGCGCATGAGCTCGATGAAGTCCTCGTGCCCCTTGAGGCGGGTGATGCGGCCCGGCAGGGTAATGACCTTCTTGCCGCTGAGCTCGGGATATTGGGCCCTCCATGCATGCAGCCAGTCCGGAGGCGGATGATAGCCAGGGGGATAGATCGCCGGATCGATGCCCCGGGGGATGACGACGATGCGCCCGGCATCCAGGCCGGGGTAATGCTGCAGGAGGTAGTGCCGCACGGTATCGGAGACGGCGATTACCCTTTCGCCCCGGGTCATGACGGCGCTATAGGCATTGACCGAGTACAGCCCGTGCACGGTGGTGACGAAACGCGGCCGGTTCGCCGGGGCCATGCCCTTCCAGGCCAGCCAGCCCACCCAGGCCGGCATGCGCGAGCGCGCATGCAGGATGTCCACCCGCTGTTGCCGGAGAAAACGGCGCAGGCCCGGAATGTGGCGCAGGGTCCACGGATGCTTGCGGCCCAGGTCCCAGGTCACGTGCTCGCCACCTTCCTGCCGCAGTGTCTGCACCAGTCGGCCGCCGGCCGAGAGCACCAGGGAGCGATGCCCCCGGGCCACCAGATAGCGGCTGATTTCCAGGGTGCCGCGCTCCACGCCACCGGATTCCAGGGCGGGCAGGAGCTGGGCGACGCATAATTTCCTCATGCGAACCACCTTTCCAGGATGAAGCGGGCGCTGCGGCCGGCCTCGTCCAGGGAGGCGGTCGCGCGCGGGACATGGGGCAGGACGGCCACCAGGCCCTTCGCACGGAGTCCCTCCACCCCCCTTGCGACCCTGGAGCCCGCTACCGCGGGTAGGTGCAGCAAGCCTACGCGGCAGCCGGCGGTCAGGGCCTCGTACAGCATGGAGACGCTGTCCGGTGTGACCCATACCTCGCCCGCCCGGGCGAGCTGGCTTTCCAGCCAGCCTGCTGGCGTGGCCTGCGCGCGATGCACCTCCAGCGGCAGACCCTCCAGACTTGTCAGAAAGCCCGCCGGGGTGCGTCGGGAGGTCGTCAGTGTCCAGCGCATTTCGGTGCGGCTGTGCGCCAGCTCGCCGATCTGCCGGATGATGGCCGGTGAATCCCAGTGGAAGTGAGGCGAGGGGCCGCCCACCAGGATGAGGCCCCTGTTCCCGGCGTGGGTACCCGACGCGGTCAGGGGGTTGAGGACCCCCACGGTGCTCAGCACGCCGGGGCGGGAGGGGGGGGCGTCGTGTTCCGGGATCAGACACAGGTCGAACAGGGCCAGAGGTAGGCTGGGCCGCATGAGTACGACGATGCGGCCGCCATGGGCACGGCGCGCCGCCAGCATGGGCAGATGGGTGGCATGGCCGGCACCGATGAGCAGGTCCGGTGATGGCAGGTCCCGCCCCCTGGGGGATCTGCCCGTGGCCCACCGCAGGAAGGATTTCCAGCCTGCTTCCACCGGCAGGTCGATCTGCCGCGTGGGTGTGTGGCGCGCCAGGGCCTGGCACAGTCCCAGGCTTTGTTTCTCGTGCCCGGGCTTGCCGTCGAGGAAGCGCCACAGGGTCAAGGGGTGGAAGGTATCGGGTGGCATCGGGGACAAGTGCGTGGATCGGCTTGCATACGGAAAAAATCAGTATCCTGCCGGAGCGATCCAGGCGTCGGTGCGGACGGGTGGGCGCGGCATGCAGACCTTCTCCGCGAGCGTTTTACCTGATCGTGCGGCCTGCCGCCAAGCATCCGCGCCAGGCCGCGGGCCAAGCCGGTAAAGCAGGCAGGATTCTGGACTGATGCGGATGAATTCCGGCAAAATCGCCGCCACTTCAACTGATCGGCCGCCCGTACATGGCTCGCAAGCGTACGCCAGGACCCACCGTGGATTTGCAGGCCGGCCAGCCGAGGAAGCGCATTCTGGTCCTGCATGGTCCCAACCTGAACCTGCTGGGTGCGCGTGAGCCGGAGCATTACGGCCAGCAGACCCTGGAGGATATCGATGCCGCCCTGGAAGAACAGGGGGCTGCCGTGGGGGTGAGCGTGGAATGCTTCCAGAGCAATGCCGAGCATGTGCTGATCGAGCGCATCCATGCTGCGCGTGGCATGGATGTCGGCTTCATCATCATCAACCCCGCCGCCTTCACACATACCAGTGTTGCCCTGCGGGACGCCCTGGCGGGGGTGTCCATACCGTTCATAGAGGTGCATCTGTCCAATGTCCATGCCCGGGAATCCTTCCGCCAGCACTCGTATTTTTCCGACCTGGCGGTGGGGGTGATTTCCGGGCTGGGGGCCATGGGGTACCTGTTTGCCCTGGGCTATGCCCTTCACGCCTTGGAGGAATGATTCAATGGATCTGCGCAAGCTGAAGAAACTCATCGATCTGGTGCGGGAATCGGGCATCGCCGAGCTGGAGATCACCGAAGCCGAGGAAAAGGTGCGCATCACCAGCGTCGTGGCCGGCCAGCACGCGCCATACACCGGTGCGCCGCCGCCGGCACCGGTCATGGCCCCCGTCACACCCGCGGTGGTTGCAGCCGCCGTCGAGTCGCCCCAGATCGAGGGCAACGCGGTCAAGTCCCCCATGGTGGGCACCTTCTACCGTTCGCCCTCGCCCAACGCCAAGGCCTTCGTGGAGGAGGGGCAGAGCGTGAAGGTGGGCGATACCCTTTGCATCATCGAGGCCATGAAGCTCATGAACGAGATCGAGTCCGACGTGGCCGGCGTGGTCAAGGCCATCCTGATCGAGAACGGCCAGCCCGTCGAATACGGCGAGCCGCTGTTCATCATCGGTTGAGGAAGCGCCGGTCGAGCGGGCCATACGGCGCATGGATGTCAGCCCCCGGAGACTCCTCACGGTGCCCGGCATGACAACCCGCGAACCCTTCAGCGCCCCCTCCAAGCGCCGGGATGGGGGTCGCATGGCCGTCCATCTGTCCGGGTGTCTCACTCCGCGGGGAGTCTTGCATGTTTGAAAAAGTCCTCATAGCGAACCGGGGCGAGATCGCGCTCCGCATCCAGCGTGCCTGCCGCGAGATGGGTATCAAGACCGTGGCGGTCTATTCCGAGGCCGACGCGGAGGCCAAGTATGTACGCCTGGCGGACGAAGCGGTGTGCATCGGCCCGGCCCCTTCCATCAAGAGCTATCTGCATGTGCCGGCCATCATCGCCGCCGCCGAGGTGACCGACGCGGAGGCCATCCACCCCGGTTACGGCTTCCTGTCCGAGAACGCCGACTTCGCCGAGCGGGTGGAGAACTCGGGCTTCGTTTTCATCGGGCCGCGTCCCGACACCATCCGCCTCATGGGCGACAAGGTCTCCGCCAAGGATGCCATGAAGACGGCCGGCGTACCCTGCGTGCCCGGGTCGGACGGCGCCTTGGCGGAGGACCCGGACGAATGGCTGCGCCTGGCCCGGGGCATCGGCTATCCCATCATCATCAAGGCCGCCGGCGGGGGCGGGGGCCGGGGCATGCGCGTGGTGCACACCGAGGCCAACCTCATCCAGGCCGTGCAGATGACCCAGACGGAAGCGGCCGCGGCCTTCAACAACCCCATGGTGTACATGGAGAAGTACCTGGGCAATCCGCGTCACATCGAGATCCAGGTGCTGTCTGATACCCATGGCAGTGCCATCCACCTGGGTGAGCGGGATTGCTCCTTGCAGCGCCGCCATCAGAAGGTGCTGGAGGAGGCCCCGGCGCCGGGTCTGGAGCCCAAGGTGCGCAACAGGATCGGCGAGCGCTGCGCCGAGGCCTGTCGCCGGATTGGCTATCGCGGGGCCGGTACGTTCGAATTCCTCTATGAGGACGGCGAGTTCTATTTCATCGAGATGAATACGCGCGTGCAGGTGGAGCACCCCGTCACGGAGTGGGTGACCGGCGTGGATATCGTGCAGGAGTCCATTCGCATCGCCGCGGGTCTGCCCCTGTCCTGCAAGCAGAAGGACATCCAGTTCAAGGGTCATGCCCTGGAATGCCGCATCAATGCCGAGGACCCGCGCACCTTCGTGCCCTCCCCGGGCCGCATCAGCCTCTACCATGCCCCCGGCGGCCCTGGCGTGCGGGTGGATTCACACGTGTACCAGAACTACTACGTACCTCCGCACTACGACTCCATGATCGGCAAGCTGATCACCTATGGCGCCACACGGGAGCAGGCCATCGCGCGCATGCGCATCGCCCTGTCGGAGATGATCGTGGAGGGCATCAGGACCAACATCCCCCTGCACCAGGACCTGCTGGTGGATCAGGCCTTCCTGGAGGGTGGCCAGAGCATCCACTACCTGGAAAAGAAACTGGGGCTCAGCAAGCATTGAGGTCGGCGCCATGTCCTGGCTGTCCCTGAAGCTCGCCGCCAGCCAGGACCAGGCCGAGGCCCTGGCGGATGCCCTCCTGGCGGCGGGCGCCCTGTCCGCCGTCATCGAGGACCGGGACGCGGGTACCGACGCCGAGGCACCGCAGTTCGGCGAGCCCGGCCTGGAAGACCCCAGGGCTTGGCGGCGCAACTGGCTGGTGGCCCTGCTGGCGGCGGACACGGATGTGCCGGCCCTGCTGCGGCGCCTGGGTCTGCCCGCCGGACACGAACACCAGGTCGAAGCCGTGGAGGATCAGGACTGGGTACGTCTCACCCAGTCCCAGTTCGACCCCATCCGCATCTCCGACCGGCTCTGGGTCGTGCCCTCTTGGCACCAGCCTCCCGACCCGGACGCTGTCAGCATCGCACTGGATCCCGGCCTGGCCTTCGGCACCGGCAGCCACCCCACCACCCGCCTGTGCCTGGCCTGGCTGGAGGCCCATGTGCGGGGCGGCGAGTCGCTGCTCGACTACGGCTGCGGCTCCGGCATCCTGGCCATCGCCGCCGCCCGCCTGGGCGCCGCCCCCGTGTTGGGGGTGGATCTGGATCCCCAGGCCGTGGCCGCCTCGCGGGAAAATGCGCAACGCAATGGCGTGGCCGCAAGCTTCTTCCTGCCCGACGCCCTGCCGCCGGGCGCCTTCGACATCCTGGTGGCCAACATCCTCACCAACCCGCTACGGGCCCTCATGCCCCTGCTCAGCGCCCGGGTCCGGCGTGGCGGGCGCATCGTCCTTTCCGGCATCCTGGCGGAACAGGCGCAGGAGATACTGGACTTATACCGCAGGGCCTTCGACATGGTCTTGTGGCGCCAGGAGGATGGCTGGGCATGTCTGGAGGGCAGCAAGCGTTGAATGGAGGAGGGCATGCGGACCACCTGCCCTGAATGCGGCACCGTCTTCCGCGTGCACCAGGAGCAGCTGGGCCTGCGCCGGGGTCTGGTGCGCTGTGGGCATTGCGGTGCGGTGTTCAATGCCTACGACACACTGCGGCCGGAACTGGAGGGTGCCCCCCCGGAGTCGGAAACAGCGGGTGAGGACGTATCCGCGCCGGCCGCGCCGCCGGCAGAGGAGGGGGCCAGGCACGCGTCTGACCATGCCCTCGACGTCCAACCGACAGGCCCTGTGGTGGCCGTGGCCTCCTTCCCGCCGGGGGTGGCGGATGCGGGAGGTGAGTTGCCCGAAGACACGGCGGGAAAGGCCACCGGCGGATCCTCCCAGGAGGCGCCCGGAGGGGTGTCCGGCCCGGACGGGGCTGCGGCGGCCGGGCACCTCCAGGCCGATGCGGTACGCGACGAAATGCCGGTCGGGCACGCGGACATCCCCGTGCAAGACGTGCCGGCGGCCTCCCCGGAAAACCCGCTTGCGGAGAGTTCCGAAGCCATCCTGCTGTCCGAGCTGCCGCACCGGCTGAGCCATTCGGCTGCCCGATTGCCGGCCTGGCAGCGGTCCCTGTACATCCTGCTGATCCTGTCGTTGCTGACCGGCCTTGTCGGACAGCTGGCCTATTTCCTGCGCGCGGAACTGGCCGCCGCCCTGCCCGGGGCACGCCCCCCGCTGGAACGTCTGTGCCGGGTCCTGGACTGCACGGTGCCTCTGCCCAGACAGCTCACCCCCCAGGCCATCGTGTCTTCCAGCCTGGAGCATGACCCTGAGCAGGTGTCGCGTGTGCGCCTGTCCTTCCTCCTCACCAACCGCACCCGCCAGGTCCAGGCCTGGCCGCATGTCGTCCTGACCCTCAGCGACGTGCGTGAATCTCCCGTGGCACGCAAGGTTTTCCCGCCCGAGGCCTATCTGCCTCCCGGTACCGGCGTGCGTGCCGGTTTCCCCGCCCAGAGCGAGCAGGAAGTCCGGGTGGATCTGGACATCGGCAGTCTGGCGGCAGCCAGCTATGTCATCGGCCTTGTCTATCCCTGAGCTGGCACCAAAGGGATTCGCAGCCGGTCATTCCGGACGCGTGGGAAAATCCCCGGGGGCGGCGCTGTTTCTGCGCGCCGGCCGATTCATCGGCGTTCCACGGAGGCCTGCTTGTCCGGCCCGGGGGTGCCCGGTATAGTCCCCGCGGCCGAGGAACTCGGGACAACACCCGTACTGGATCCGCGGCCACGGAGTGCACAACCCGCGCAGGCCGCATGGATGCGCGAGACCGCGGGACAACGCGACCCGGAAGAACGGAGCGCAGGTCCAGCCTCGAGGACCTCCCCGGCTTTCCGTCGCGCCTTCCTCACAGGGAATCGACCATGCTCAAACAAACCCCCCTCAACGCCAGGCATCGCGAGTCCCAGGCCAAGCTGGTGGATTTCTCCGGCTGGGAGATGCCCCTGCACTATGGTTCGCAGATCGAGGAGCACCATGCCGTGCGCCGGGATGCCGGTATGTTCGATGTCTCCCACATGCTCAGCGTGGACCTGCGCGGCGCGGGCGCCCGCGCCTTCCTGCGCCAGCTCATGGCCAATGACGTGGACAAGCTGCGGACCACGGGGCGTTCCCTCTATACCTGCATGCTGCACGAGGGGGGTGGGGTGGTGGATGACCTCATCCTCACATTCATGCGCGAGGACTGGTTCCGCCTGGTGGTGAATGCGGGTTGCGCCGACAAGGATCTGGCCTGGATGGAAGCGCAGCGGGAGCGGCTGGGGGCCGATGCACGGATCACGCCCCGACCGGACCTGGCCATGATCGCCGTGCAGGGGCCCCACGCCGCCGCGAAGCTGTGGCATGCCATGCCCGGCCTGGAAGAAGTGGCCGGCGCCATCAAGCCGTTCAACGCCGTGGTGGTGGGTGAGATGTTCGTGGCACGCAGCGGTTATACGGGCGAGGATGGCTTCGAGCTCACCCTGCCCGCCAAGGCCGCACCCTTCTTCTGGCAGGCCCTGCTGGAGGCCGGGGTGCGGCCCTGCGGCCTGGGGGCGCGCGACACGCTGCGCCTGGAGGCGGGCATGAACCTGTACGGGCAGGACATGGACATGGCCACCACCCCGCTGGAATCCGGTCTGGCCTGGACCGTGGACCTGGGATCGGGACGCGACTTCATCGGCCGGGACGCCCTGCTGCGTCTGCCCCGGGACAAATGCCTGGTGGGTCTGAAACTGCTGGACAAGGGCGTATTGCGCAGCCACCAGAGGGTGATCGCGCCCCAGGGTGAAGGCGAAATCACCAGCGGCGGTTTCGCACCCACGCTCAACGCGTCCATCGCCTTTGCCAGGGTACCGGTGCAGGTGCGGGTGGGCGAAGAGGTGGAAGTGGAAATTCGCGACAAGCGTCTGCGCGCGGCTGTGGTGAAATACCCCTTTGTACGCAACGGCCAGGCTTTGGTCTGATGGCGGAAAATCGGCACGAGAGGGAGGCAAGAAGCCTTGCATCGTTTGCCTGCCCTAAGACCGATCACCCATTCCAGGAGAAAAGATGAGCATCCCCACCGAACTGCAATACACCAAGTCGCACGAATGGGTCCGTCAGGAAGCGGACGGCAGCCTGAGCGTGGGCATCACCCACCATGCCCAGGAACTGCTGGGGGACATGGTGTTCGTGGAAAACCCCGTGCTGGGCAGGATGTTGGCTGCCGGCGAGGAATGCGCGGTGGTGGAATCCGTGAAGGCCGCATCCGACATCTATGCTCCCGTGGCGGGAGAGGTGGTGGCGGTGAACGAGGCCGTGGAGGCCAGCCCCGAGCGCATCAACCAGGACCCCTACGGCGCCTGGATGTTCAGGATCAGGCCCAGCGGCGAACTGTCCGGCCTGCTCGATGCCACCGCATACGCCACTCACTTGGAAACGGAGGCCCGTTGATCGGCATACGCGGTACGGGGTGCCGGGGTCGGCGTTTACCGGTCTTTCCCGTGCAACGCAACCTGTGACCTGTCCCCGGAACCCCACGCCATGCCTTTCATTCCCCATACTGCGACCGATGTCGCCCGGATGCTGGAGAGCATCGGTGTCCCGGGCATCGATGCCCTGTTCGACGAGATACCGCCCGAGCTGAACTGTGGTGGCCTGAAGGGTGTGCCGGCCGGCCTGTCGGAGATGGCGGTCTCTCGCCTCATGCATGAGCGGGCGGCCCGGGACGGCTTCTACAGCAACTTCATCGGCGCCGGCGCCTACGAGCACCACATCCCTGCAGCCGTGTGGCAGATCGTCACCCGGGGGGAGTTCTATTCCGCCTACACGCCCTACCAGGCCGAGGCCAGCCAGGGCACCCTGCAGCTGCTGTACGAATATCAGACCATGATGGCCAGCCTGACGGGCCTGGACGTGTCCAACGCCTCGCTCTACGACGGCGCTTCTGCCGTGGCCGAGGCCATACTCATGGCGGTACGGGCCGGCAGGCACGGGGTGAAAAGGGTGCTGGTGCCGGCCACCCTGCATCCCCGCTACCGGGCTGTGGCCAAGGCCACGGTGAGGAACCAGGGCATCGAGTTGGTGAATGTGCCCTTCGATCCGGCCAAGGGCTACACCGACCTGCCTGCCCTGGAAGCCATGGCCAGCACGCCTGCCGCCGCCCTGGTCATCCCCCAGCCCAACTTCTTCGGTGTGCTGGAACCCGTGGATGCCCTCACGGACTGGGCGCACGCCCACGACATGCTGGCCATCGCCGTGGTGAACCCCCTGGCCCTGGCCCTCTTGAAGCCCCCGGGGCAATGGGGCGGCAGGGGCGCCGACATCTGTGTGGGCGACGGCCAGCCCCTGGGGGTGCCCCTGTCCTCCGGCGGCCCCTATTTCGGCTTCATCACCGCCCGCCAGGCCCTGGTGCGACAACTGCCCGGCCGCATCGTGGGGCGTACCGTGGACGCCGACGGCAGGTCCGGTTTCACCCTCACCCTGCAGGCACGGGAGCAGCACATCCGCCGCGCCAAGGCCACCTCCAACATCTGTTCCAACCAGGGCCTGCTGGTCACGGCCGCCACCCTGCACATGGCCCTGCTGGGCCCGCAGGGGCTGAAGAACGTGGCCCTGGCAAGTCACGCCAACACCCGAGACCTGTCGCAAAGACTTGCCATCATCCCCGGCGTGGAGCGGGTCTTCCCCGCACCCTTCTTCCACGAGGTGGTGATGCGCGTGTCCAGCCCGGTGCCCGATGTGCTGCGCGCCCTGCGCGCCCGGGGCATTCTGGGGGGCTATGCCCTGCGGCAGGATTATCCGGAGCTGGCGGATTGCATCCTGGTATGCGCCACGGAGACCAAGACGGATGACGACCTCGAAAACTATGCGCAACAATTGGCACGCATTCTGAGCCGCAGGCGGGAAGCCCCGCCCTGCGCATACAAGTAGGCCCACAAGCACAGGAGAGCAAGACATGGCAACCGTAACCCTGGGTGGCGAACCCATTTCCGTAGGTGGCAACTTCCCCCGTCCGGGTGACAGCGCGCATTCGTTCATGCTGGTGGACAAGGACCTGAAGGACGTTTCCCTGTCCAGTTTCTGGGGCAAGCGCAAGGTGCTCAACATCGTCCCCAGCCTGGATACGCCGGTGTGCGCGGAATCCGCGCGCAGGTTCAACGCGGCCGCCGCCAGCCTGCCCAACACCGTGGTTCTGGTGATCTCCGCCGACCTGCCCTTCGCCCAGAACCGCTTCTGCGGCGCGGAGGGTCTGAACAACGTCATCACCCTGTCCACCCTGCGCGGTCGGGACTTCCACAAGGACTACGGCGTCATGATCATGGACCCGCCCCTGGCTGGCCTCACCGCCCGGGCGGTCATCGTCCTGGACGAACAGGACAGGGTGGTCCATGCCCAGCTGGTACCCGAAATCAAGCAGGAGCCCAACTACGACGCCGCCCTGGCCGCCGCCCGGGGAGAGCCCCTGTAAGGCGGGCTGCGGGAAGCGGGTGACCGACACCCCTCCCTGCTCCCCAATTTCCACCGCCCACCGCGATCCATGCTCATCTTCGAACGCTCCAGCCCCGGCCGCATCGCCCGCGCCCAGGTCCCCGCCGATACGGCCGCGCCGGATGACCTGCCGGCCGACCAGTTGCGCGCCGATCCACCCCTGCTGCCGGAGTGCTCCGAGCTGGACGTGGTGCGTCACTATACCGGTCTGTCGCGCAAGAACTTCAGCATCGACACCCAGTTCTACCCTCTGGGGTCCTGCACCATGAAGTACAACCCACGGGCCTGCAACAGCCTGGCCATGCTGCCCCAGTTCCTGGCCCGTCATCCCCTGGCGGATGCGGATACGGGGCAGGGTTTCCTGACCAGCCTGTACGAGCTGCAGGAGATGCTCAAGGAGGTGACGGGTATGGCAGCGGTCAGCCTGGCGCCCATGGCCGGTGCCCAGGGCGAGTTTGCCGGTGTGGCCATGATCCGGGCCTACCACGAAGCCCGCGGTGACGCGGCGCGCGACGAGATCATCATTCCCGACGCGGCGCATGGTACCAATCCGGCCACGGCCATCATGTGCGGCTACCAGGTGAAGGAAATCCCTACCGACCGTCAGGGCAACGTGGACCTGGAGGCCCTGCGGGCAGCCGTGGGCCCGCGTACGGCCGGCCTCATGCTTACCAACCCCTCCACCCTGGGGGTGTTCGAGAAAGCCATCGTCGAGATCCAACGCATCGTGCATGCCGCAGGCGGCCTGAGCTATTACGACGGCGCCAACCTGAACGCCATCCTGGCCCGGGTACGGCCCGGAGACATGGGCTTCGACGTGATCCACATGAACCTGCACAAGACCTTTTCCACCCCGCATGGCGGTGGCGGCCCCGGTGCCGGCCCCGTGGGTGTGTCGGAGCGTCTCAAGCCCTATCTGCCCATTCCCTATGTGCTGAGCGAGCGGGGCTTCCACCGCTGGGCCGAAGAGGCGGACTGTCCGGAAAGCATCGGCCGCATGAGCGCCTTCGGCGGCAACATGGGCGTGCTGCTGCGGGCCTTCGTCTATGCCCGCATGCTGGGGGGTGAGGGCATGCGGCGCGTGGCGGAATATGCCAGCCTCAATGCCGGCTACCTTGCGGCGGAGCTGATGAAGGCCGGCTTCGAGCTGTCCTTTCCGGGGCGTCGCGCCTCGCACGAGTTCATCGTCACCCTGAAGGGACTCAAGGACGAGACCGGGGTGACGGCCATGGACTTCGCCAAGCGCCTGCTGGACTACGGCTTCCATGCCCCTACCACCTACTTTCCTCTGCTGGTGCCCGAGTGCCTGCTCATCGAGCCCACGGAGACAGAGAGCAAGGAAACCCTGGACGCCTTCGTGGCCGCCATGGTGGCGGTGAAGCGGGAGGCGGAGGACCGGCCGGAGTGGGTGAAATCCGCGCCCCATGCCCTGCCGGTGAGACGCCTGGACGATGTGAAGGCGGCGCGCGAGCTGGACGTGGTGTGGCGACCCTGAGAGTGGCGCCGGCTTTGTCGCCCGTGCTGCCTGTGTCCTGGATGCGGACCGCGTGAGTCAGCCGGGGGTACCCGAGCAAAAGGGCAAGGCCGGCGTCCGGCGGGTCTGGCATGCCCTGTCCTACTCCTGCGGCGGCCTGCGGGCCGCCTGGCGGCATGAGGCCGCCTTTCGCCAGGAGACGGTCCTGGCCGTGGTCCTGGTGCCCCTGGCCTTTTTCCTCGCGCATGACAACCTGGCCCGCGCACTGATGATTGCCAGCGTGTTGCTGGTGCTCATCATGGAACTGCTGAATTCCGCCATCGAGGCCTGCGTGGATCGCATTTCCACGCAACACCACGCCCTGGCCGGACGCGCCAAGGACCTCGGCAGCGCGGCGGTATTCGTCAGCCTGATGAATGTGTTGCTGGTCTGGGCCCTGGCGCTGTGGCCCTGAGGCGGCCGTGGAGGGCAGGGTGGCAGTCGACTACTATGCACCGCCGGAATTGCTTCGCATCTTTGCGGTGGGACGTTCAGGCTGGGTGGTCTGCAGGGCCCGCAGGCTGCCTTCCCGCGTCATGCGGACCAAGGCCTCCGCGGACAGGGACAGAGCGCGCGCGCCCTGGCGGTTGGTCAGCAGAAACAGGCTTCTTTGCGGGCTGATCCAGGCCAGCTTCAACTCTTTCACCACGCCCTCGGGCTCATGAAAGGCCAGCCAGGCACCCACCTTCAGACTGTTTACCCAGTCGTGGACAGGAGCGGGCTGGCCTGCAGGCAAACGCGGGGGTGTCACGGGCGCGTCGGCCGCCGCCGGAGCTGCCGTAGGGGCTGGCACGGTCACCGTCGCCAGGGAGGTCTCCGGCTGCGCCAGGGAGAGCTTCAGCAGTTCCGCGTGGCGACGGGTCAGGAAGCGTAGCAGGCCCTCGCGGACCTCCACCGGCAGATTGCGGGCATCCATGCCTTCACCAAGACGCCTGAACAGATCCGGCATGCGCATCGTGCGTTGCAGACAATCCTCCCGGGAGGGATGGGCCATCAGGCTCCAGACCAGTTCCTCCATGACGCGCACCGCTTCTTGCCACGCCCTGCTCGTGGGACCCTGGCTGGCATGGATGGCTTCCAAGTGGGGGTACCAGTGCTGGGACAGGAAATCCGTGACGATACCGGGCAGACCGGTGACGTTGAGAAAACGCGCCACCTCATCCCGGGCCGCCATCCTGGCGGGGCTTTCCGGAGGCGTCATCGGCGTGGGATCCGGTCGCGCCTGAGGAGCCTGTGGCGCGGGGGTGGGTGCCGGCAATGCCCCGGGCGGATGGGTCTGCTGAGCCGGGGCTGGCGCGGGGGGTGTGTCCGGCAGGGCAAAGGACTTCAGATCACGCGCACTGAGGTGATCCAGCAGGTCGCGGTAGAGCAGGTTGACCCGGGCCGCCAGAGGCCAGCGCAGGGCATGCGCCAGGCGCTGCTTGGCCCTGTGGCGCCAGGGTTGATCGCGGATGGCATCGGAAGTGGCGGCCTCGATGATCCTGGGGCTCAGAGGGATGTCTGCAGGCAGCAGATCACGCACGCCCAGCATGCCGCGAAACTGGGTGGTGATGGACTGCAATGCCCGCCAGCACACGTTGTGTATGGCCTCGGTGATCTTGCCTGGCTCCAGGGAATCGTCCAGTACATGGTGCTCGATGATGCGCAGGTCCTTCACGTCGAAATCGATGACGTGGCCCAGCAGGGAATTGGGACGCTGCTGGCAGGCACGGATGAAGCGCGTTTCGAAATGCTTCATGAAGTCGTAGACGATCCCGTGCTGGCGCTGGCGCGCGAATTCGGCCGCTTCCAGGAAGGCCTCCCGCTCGTGCGGTGTCAGGGCCTCGGTGGCCTCGGTGAAGAGCAGATCCGCGGTCTGGGTCAGGGCCTCGGACAGAATGCCGGACAGACGCAATACGGCGATCTCGCCGCATTCCCGCAAGGGTTGCGGCAGGTCGTTCCAGGCCGATGGCCCGGATGGGCTCGCCGGTCCGCTTTCCTTTCTGTCCGTTGTGTCCATCATCCCGCTCCTGACGACCGCAGTGACGTCGGCCGTCATACGAAGAACCTGGGGCAAGCGGTATGTGCGTGGGCGTGCGGCCGGCATGGGCCCTCGCTACCTGGCATTCCCGCCGTCATGGGGCGAATGCCCTGTAGACCGGTGACTTTGCGTCCCCACCTTTCGATGGGTTTGCCCTTGCAGGTCGTGATTCAAAAACAAGCCCTTCCTTATCGGGCAGTCCGGCCAAAGCTTTAGCATTTCGGTGAGAAACCCCAAAATCCCTTTCTGGCGGTGGATCCAGGCATGCCGCCGCCCTGAAATATCCACCGATCCGCAGGAACCCCGGTGTGCGGGCTCGAACCCCAGCGCCCCGTCATGTTTCGCTATGTGGGCCATGAGCAACGCGTCCCCCTGGAGCCGCGCCACACGCCGGCACTCTGGCCGCGCGTCGGGTGTGCCATGCCGGACTACGCCCAGCGCAAGGCATGACGGGTCGGGTTCGGTATCGATGCCGATGGGAGCGAGAGCGACTGCACCCGCGACCACATCGAGCCGCTGCACAGGCGTATGGGAATGACTTACGACGAGGCCAGCCGCGTGCAGAGGGAGGTTCACGAGAAGCGGAGCCCGGCATTGGATGTCACGAATCGCTGAGCCGGGGCCGTTGGTCGACGCTTCTTCCCGATGGGCTGGGGCAGGCCGGTCCGCTCACCCATCGACCCGTGGCGGAGGAGGTTTACCCCATGCGGCCGGGGGCACATCTGTGAATGGCCGTGGAGCTGCCTCACAATACCGTTGGGATGGGCCTTGCCCATGGCCTCCCGAGCGGATTCGTCCTTTACCGTTTTGAGTATTGCGCATGGCCGGAGCCAGTCTTCTCACTCTGCTCGATGACATCGCCTCCGTTCTCGACGATGTCGCCACGATGACCAAGGTGGCCGCCCACAAAAGCGCGGTGGTGGCCGATGATGTGGCTTCTATGACCAAGGTGGCCACGCGGAAGACCGCCGGGGTGCTGGGCGACGACCTGGCGCTCAATGCCCAGCAGGTCGCTGGCGTGCGTGCCGAGCGGGAATTGCCCGTGGTCTGGGCGGTAGCCAAGGGTTCGCTGGTGAACAAGGCGATTCTGGTGCCCGCTGCCCTGGTGATCAGCATTTTTCTGCCCTGGCTTGTCACGCCGCTGTTGATGCTGGGTGGGGCATTCCTGTGCTTCGAGGGGGTGGAAAAACTGGCGCATGGGTTCCTGGACGATCAGGCCGGAGATGCGGCGGTGCGGCGTGATGCCGCGCATGGCCCTGACAATCCCGCCGTGCAAGCAGGGACGCTCGAGCAGGGCAAGATCCGGGGCGCGATACGTACGGATTTCATCCTATCGGCGGAGATCATCGTCATTGCCCTGGGTACGGTGGCCCACGCGCCCCTGATCCAGCAGGTGGCCGTCCTGTCGGGTATCGCGCTGCTCATGACCGTGGGTGTCTATGGACTGGTGGGCGGCATCGTCAAACTCGATGACCTGGGTCTGTGGCTCGACGGCCGGGGCAATCGCTGGGCTCAGGCCCTGGGACGCGTCCTGTTGCGCGCGGCGCCATGGCTGATGAAGTTCCTTTCCGTGGCCGGCACGGTCGCCATGTTTCTGGTGGGAGGGGGCATTTTGGTGCATGGCATGCCGCTTCTCCACCACGCCGTCGAGGCCGCCGGGGCTGCCGTGGCCCAGGGATCGCTGGGCGGGTTGTGGCGCGTTCTGACGACCAACGGTCTGAACGCGCTGGTCGGAATCGCGCTGGGTGCGTTGCTGTTTGGCCTGGTGTTGCCCCTGCGCAGGCTCGGGGCCGGCGGGGGTTGAGCACATGCCTGCCACCCCGCCGTGCCGTGGGACTCCCTCCGGGATAGCTGGCCAATGCCCAGTGAGCGGCCCTCAGGGCAAGGGGATGCGTGGTTTTTCGGCACGGCGGTAGAGCAGCAGCAGTTTGCCGATATGCTGCACCGGCTGGGCTCCCAGGGCCGTGCACAGCTGCGCGTACCAGGCCTGCCGGGCCTGGCGGTCATCGCCCAGTACCCGCACCTTGATGAGCTCGTGCGCGGTGATGGCCCGTCCGGCCTCCTGGATCACGGCCTCGCTCAGACCGGCATTGCCAATCGTGACCACCGGTTTCAGGCCGTGGGCCCGGGCCTTGAGGTATTTACGCTGTTCGGGCGTTAGTTCGTGCATGATGCCCTCCGGAAAGGGAGGCGATGGTAGCCTACCCGGAGCGGCTCACCGAAGGGATCCGCAGCCATGGGGACGATCGCCCCAAATCTGTTCCAAAAATGAAACGACAGGCCAAGACCCGCGCGTGGCATCACCGCCACGTCAATGACCATTATGTGCGGCAGGCCAGCGAGCAGGGCTGGCGTTCCCGCGCGGCCTTCAAGCTGATGCAGATCGATGCGCGGGATCGGCTCCTGAAGCCCGGCCAGCTGGTGGTGGACCTGGGTTGCGCCCCCGGGGGCTGGAGCCAGGTGGCGGCCCGGCGCCTGCAAGGGCGGGGACGGGTCATCGGCATCGACCTGCTGGAGATGGCGGGGCTCGACGGTGTGACCTTCGTCCAGGGGGACTTCACCGAGGACACCACCTTGGCCGAGGTGGCGGTCGCGCTGAGCGGTCGCAAGGCCCATCTTGTACTTTCGGACATGGCCCCAAACATCACGGGTGTCGTGGTGTCGGATCAGGCCCGGGTCTATGCCCTGGCAGAGCTGGCTCTGGATTTCGCGCGTCAGCATCTTGAACCCGGGGGCGCATTCCTCATCAAAGTGTTTCAGGGTGCGGGTTTCGAGGATTTCGTGCGTGCCATGCGCGGGGTGTTTCGCAGCGTGGCCACCCGCAATCCGGATGCGTCGCGGGATCGCAGCCGGGAATGCTATCTCCTGGGACGGGGGCTCAAGCAATCGGCCTGAACACCGTTAGAATGCTGTACGCGCATCCGCCGCAAAGGAGCAAGAGTTGAATAACATGTTCAAGAACGTCGCCATCTGGCTGGTCATCGCCCTGGTGTTGATGACGGTGTTCAACCAGTTCAATGCCCGGCCCGGCATGGCTCAGGCACAGGTGGACTATTCCCGCTTCATCGAGGACGTGCGTGGCGGCCAGGTGGCCAAGGTCACCATAGACGGCCATGTGCTGCGCGGCGTGCGCGCGGACGGCAGCCGTTTCACCACCTATGCGCCCTCGGATCCCTGGATGGTGTCCGATCTGCTCAAGAATGGCGTGATCATCGAGGCCAAGCCGGAAGAGCAGCCCTCCATGCTCATGAGCATCTTCATTTCCTGGTTCCCGATGTTGCTGCTCATCGGCGTGTGGGTGTTCTTCATGCGTCAGATGCAGGGCGGCGGTCGGGGCGGTGCCTTCTCCTTCGGCAAGTCCAAGGCCCGCATGCTGGATCAGGAGAGCAATGCCGTGACCTTCGCGGACGTGGCCGGCTGCGATGAGGCCAAAGAGGAGGTGGGCGAACTGGTGGAATTCCTGCGGGACCCGTCCAAGTTTCAGAAGCTGGGTGGGCGCATCCCCCGGGGAGTGCTCATGGTGGGCAGTCCGGGTACGGGCAAGACCCTGCTGGCCAAGGCCATCGCCGGCGAGGCCAAGGTGCCCTTCTTCAGCATCTCCGGCTCGGATTTCGTGGAAATGTTCGTGGGTGTGGGTGCGGCTCGGGTGCGGGACATGTTCGAACAGGCCAAGAAGCACGCGCCCTGCATCATCTTCATCGACGAGATCGACGCGGTGGGCCGCCAGCGTGGTGCCGGCCTGGGGGGTGGCAACGACGAGCGCGAACAGACCCTGAACCAGTTGCTGGTGGAAATGGATGGCTTCGAGGCCACCGCGGGGGTCATCGTCATCGCCGCCACCAACCGACCCGACGTGCTGGATCCGGCCCTCCTGCGCCCCGGTCGCTTCGACCGCCAGGTGGTGGTGCCCCTGCCGGATATCCGTGGCCGGGAGCAGATCCTCATGGTGCACATGCGCAAGGTGCCGCTGAGCCAGGACGTGAAGGCTGACATCATCGCCCGGGGCACTCCCGGCTTTTCGGGCGCAGACCTGGCCAACCTGGTGAACGAGGCCGCCCTGTTCGCCGCCCGGGGCAACAAGCGCGTGGTGGACATGGAGGACTTCGAACGCGCCAAGGACAAGATCATGATGGGGGCCGAGCGCCGTTCCATCGTCATGCCCGAGGAAGAGCGCAAAAACACTGCCTATCACGAGTCCGGCCATGCCGTGGTGGCCAAGCTCATGCCCAAGACCGATCCGGTGCACAAGGTCACCATCATTCCCCGGGGTAGGGCCCTGGGCGTGACCATGCAACTGCCCACCGAGGACCGTTACAGCCAGGATCGCACGCGTCTGCTGTCCACCATTGCCGTGCTGTTCGGGGGGCGCATCGCGGAAGAGCTGTTCATGAACCAGATGACCACAGGCGCCTCCAACGACTTCCAGCGCGCTACCGATCTGGCCCGGCGCATGGTCACCCAGTGGGGCATGTCCGACAGTCTGGGGCCCATGGTCTACGGCGAGGAAGAGGGCGAGATCTTCCTGGGCCGTTCCATCACCACCCACAAGAACGTGTCCGAGGATACCCTGCGCAAGGTGGACGCCGAGGTGCGCAGCATCATCGACGCGCAGTACGCCCTGGCACGCAGCATCCTGGAGGAGAACCGGGGCAAGGTGGAACGCATGGCCCAGGCCCTGCTGGAATGGGAAACCATCGATGCCGAGCAGATCGACGATATCATGGCCGGCCGGGAGCCACGCCCGCCCAAGCCGGTGAGCCCACCCGCGGGGTCTTCCGGTGGCAGCAGCGCACCCAGCGCCCCGACCCCCACGACCACCCCCGCCGAGGAAACCTGATCCGGTGGCAGGGGGGCGGGACGTTGAGGAACGTCCGCGCCCCTCTCCCGATCATGCCCCGCAAGTCCATTCCGGATGTTCCGCTGCGGCCGTTACACTTATGCCCTGGATCGGCCCCTGGTCATGGGCATCGTCAATGTCACCCCCGATTCCTTTTCCGATGGTGGCCGCTTTCTCGACCCCGGCCGCGCCATCGAGCACGGCCTGGCCCTGCACGCCGCGGGGGCGGACCTGCTGGACCTGGGCGGGGAGTCCACGCGCCCCGGGGCCCGACCCGTATCGGTAAGGGAGGAACTGGCGCGGGTGTTGCCCGTACTGGATGGTCTGCGGGATTGCGGCGCGGCCATCTCCGTGGACACCATGAAACCGGATGTCATGCGTGCGACCTTGTCCGCAGGCGCGGACATGATCAACGACGTGGGTGCACTGCGCGCCCCGGGAGCCATGGAGGCAGTGACCGGCACCGATTGCGGCCTCTGTCTCATGCACATGCAGGGTACGCCCCGTGGCATGCAGGACGACCCCAGCTATGAGGACGTCACGCGGGAGGTGGGGGAATTTCTCGCCCGGCGCCGGACTGCCTGCATACGGGCGGGGATCGACCCGCAACGCATCCTCATCGACCCGGGCTTCGGTTTCGGTAAGACCCTGGAACACAATGTGGATCTGTTCAAGCAACTGGCTCGCCTGGCCGATATGGCACCGTTACTGGTGGGCGTGTCGCGCAAGTCCATGCTGGGGCACATCACCGGCCGCCCCGTGCAGGAGCGGATGGTGGCCAGTGTGACGGCGGCCTTGCTGGCGGCCATGCGCGGGGCCGCCATCCTGCGCGTGCACGATGTGGCCGCCACCGTGGATGCATTGAGGATTTGGCAAACCTTGGGAGCGCAGCAATGAGCAGAAGATTCTTTGGGACGGATGGCGTGCGTGGCCGGGTGGGAGACGATCCCATTACCCCGGGCATGGTGATGCGCCTGGGGTATGCCGCCGGGCGCGTGCTGGCCGCCAAGGGGCATGATGCCCTGCGCGGGGAGCGCCCGACGGTCTTGATCGGCAAGGACACCCGGGTTTCGGGCTACATGCTGGAGTCCGCCCTGCAGGCCGGTTTCACGTCCGCCGGCGTGGATGTGCGCCTCACCGGCCCCATGCCCACGCCCGGCGTGGCCTATCTGACCCGGGCCTTGCGCCTGCAGGCCGGGGTAGTGATTTCCGCCTCCCACAACCCCTACGAGGACAATGGCATCAAATTCTTTTCCGCCCAGGGCACCAAGCTGCCGGACGAGGTGGAGCTGGCCATCGAGGAGGCCATGGAGTCCCCCATCCGTACGGAGGCTTCCAGGAATCTGGGTAGGGTGAAGCGCATGGAGGATGCCGATGGCCGCTACATCGAATTCTGCAAGAGCACCTTTCCCACGGACCTGGATCTGCGTGGTATGCGCATCGTGGTGGATTGCGCCCATGGCGCGGCTTATCACATCGCGCCACACGTGTTCCATGAGCTGGGCGCGGATGTCATCGCCATTGCCAACGAACCGGATGGGCTCAACATCAACAAGAACTGCGGCGCCACCCACACAGAGACCATGAGCCGGGCCGTACGTCAGCATCGCGCGGATTTGGGCGTGGCCCTGGATGGTGACGGCGATCGTCTGATGATGGCGGACGCCAGCGGCAGTGTCATGGATGGCGACAAGCTCATGTATGCCATTGCCCGGCATCGCAAGCAAACCGGCGAGTTGAAGGGTGGGGTGGTGGGCACCCTGATGACCAACCTGGGCACGGAGCTGGCGCTGAAGCAGATGGGTTGCGATTTCAGGCGTGCCAAGGTGGGTGATCGTTATGTACTGGAAGTTTTGCAACAGGAGGGCTGGCAACTGGGTGGGGAGAGTTCCGGGCATATCCTGTGCCTGGACAAGCACACCACGGGTGATGGCATCGTCTCGGCCCTGCAGGTCATGGCGGCGCTGCGCCGCGCCCGCCAGTCCCTGGCGGAATACACCCGGGACTGCCCGGTGTTCCCGCAGGTGCTGATCAACGTGCGCGTCACCCGGGATTTCAAGCTGAATGGCCAGTTGCCGGTACGGGACGCGGTGGGTGCCGTGGAACGAGAATTGGGCGAGGACGGTCGTGTGGTGCTGCGCGCCTCCGGCACCGAGCCCCTCATCCGGGTCATGGTGGAAGGCCGCGACGAGCCCCAGGTGCGTCGCTGCGCCGAACGGATTGCCGCGACCGTGCGAGAAGTGGCGGGTCGCGTGGGAAACGCCGACTGATTCGAGGCAAGTCGGTGTGTGCACAGCGAAGGAAGCGCGGGTGACGTGCTCGGGGTTCGGCCCCATCTAGCCGTGTCTCACTGGCGCGCAGGGAGTGCACGCACTCCCTGCTTACGGGCCCAGGTGCCGGGTCAGGGTTTATACTGCGCGCCGCGCGGCGGACATTGCCCGGCGCAGATTCCCACCCACCACGATAGAGTGCGTTCATGTTCAGCAAGATGATGCCCCAGCGCCGGGAGTTCTATGACCTGCTCGAAGCTCATTCCGACCGTCTGCTGGCCGCGGCCAATGCCGTCCTGCGCATGGTCAACGGCCTGGGTTCCCAGGATGCGGAGATCGATGCGCTGATCAAGGAGGTGCATCTCAATGAGCGCAGTGGCGATACCATCAAGGCCGAGCTGACCGATCTGCTGCACAAGTCCTTCATCACGCCCATCAGCCGGGAGGCCATCCATACCCTGACGGTGGAACTGGAAAAGATCCTGGACACCCTGGAAGACCTGGCCAATGCCGTGGACATGTACAACATCGAGGATTCCACCCCGGAGTCGCGGGAACTGGCGGCCCTGGGCGCGGACGCCTGTCAGCGCCTGAACCGTGCGGTGCTGGCGCTGTCCGACAAAAAGCGGCGCCAGGATGTGAAGGCCTACTGTCAGGAGGTCGGCGCCATCGAGACCAAGGGCGACAAGGTCTACCGCAAGGCCGTGGCCCGCCTGTTCAGCGATGACAGCAACCTGTGGGCAGCGATCAAGCTGAAGGAGTTCTATGTCCTGCAGGAGGATGTGCTGGACTTCTGCGAGGACGCGGCCAAGACCATCGAGGGCATCCTCATCGAGAATGCCTGAGGAGGCGGTCATGGAAGGCCTGAGCATCAGCCTGTGGATCCTGGTCGTGCTGGTGGTGGTGGCTCTGGCCTTCGACTTCATGAACGGCTTTCATGATGGCGCGAACTCCATTTCCACCATCGTGGCCACCGGGGTGCTGACCCCCAAGCAGGCGGTGATGTTCGCCGCCTTTTTCAATTTCGCTGCCCTGTGGGTGTTCCACCTCAAGGTGGCGGCCACCATAGGCAAGGGCACGGTGGACCCCGAGCTCGTGGATCACTATGTGATCTTTGGTGCCCTGTGCGGGGCCCTGACCTGGAACATCATCACTTGGTTTTATGGCATTCCTTCCTCCTCGTCGCACGCCCTGATCGGTGGCCTGGTGGGGGCCGCAGTCACCAAGACCGGCAGCCTCGATCCCATCGTCTGGAGCGGTTTCGGCAAGATCGTGGTGTTCATCGTGGTCTCACCCTTCATCGGTTTCATGTTCGGCGGGCTGCTCATGGTGCTGGTGGCCTGGATCTTCCGCCGGCACACGCCCGCCCGGGTGGGATCCTGGTTCCGCTACGGGCAACTGTTCGCTTCCGGTGCCTACAGCCTGGCGCATGGCGGCAATGATGCACAAAAGACCATCGGCATCATCTGGCTGCTGATGATCAGCGCCGGTGTGGCCACCACGGATGTGGAGACCCTGCCCAGGTGGGTGGTGTATGCCTGTTACTTGGCGATTGCTTGGGGCACCTATCTGGGGGGCTGGCGTATCGTCAAGACCATGGGTACACGCATCACCAAGCTCGATACCGTGAGCGGCTCCTGCGCCTCCATGGGCGGGGCACTCAGCCTGGGCATGGCCACCCTGGCGGGTATCCCCGTCTCCACCACCCACACCATCGCTGGCGCCATCGCGGGGGCAGGAGCTGCCCACAACGTGAAACGGGTACGCTGGGATATCTCCATGCATCTGGCGGTGGCCTGGGTGGTGACCATCCCTGCCAGTGCCTTGCTTGCCTCCGTCTTCTGGTGGCTGGGAACGCGCATCCTGAAACCCTGATCCAGCCTAAACCGCATGTCTGGGCAAGACCGAGCCACCTCAGACACCGCCAGGCGAGCGCCCGCGTCTGCCGCCATTGACCGCGACATGGTGACTCATTAACATGCACGGTCTTTTGGTAGAGGGTCAAGCATGCGTCGCAAACTCGTAGCCGGCAACTGGAAGATGAACGGTAGTCTGGCGGAGAACGAAGCCCTGCTGGCCGGTCTGCAGGCCGGCCTGGGGGACGTGAAGGCCGACGTGGCGGTTTGCGTGCCCTTCCCCTATCTGGCCCAGGTGCAAGCCAGGCTCGCTGGCAGTGCCATCGCCTGGGGCGCGCAGAACCTCAGCCCCCATGCCAGGGGGGCCTATACCGGCGAGGTATCGGCCTCCATGCTGCGAGACTTTGCCTGCACCTATGTCATCGTCGGCCACTCCGAGCGCCGTGCCCTGTACGCGGAGAGCGATGCCGTCGTGGCGGAGAAGTTTGCCGCCGCCCAAGACGCGGGGCTGACCCCCATCCTCTGCGTAGGCGAGACCCTTGAGGAGCGCGAGGGCGGGGTGACCGAGCGGGTGGTGGGGCGTCAGCTGGACGCGGTCATCGCCCGGAGCGGTGTGGAGGCCCTGGCCAAGGCCGTCGTGGCCTACGAGCCGGTGTGGGCCATCGGTACCGGCAAGACCGCCACGCCGGGACAGGCCCAGGCCGTGCATGCCTTCATCCGCGCCAGGGTGCGGAGCCTGGATGCAGACGTGGCCGCGAAGCTCGTCATCCAGTATGGCGGCAGCATGAAGCCCGGTAATGCGGCGGAGCTGCTGGGGCAACCCGACATTGACGGTGGCCTCATCGGCGGCGCATCCCTCGATGCCGGCGAGTTTCTCGCCATTTGCCGGGCGGGCTGAGGAAGGCGCGGGAAGACTCATGGAATTCATTCTCTGGATCCTGCACCTGCTCGTGGCGGCCGCCGTGGTGGGACTGGTGCTGTTGCAGCATGGCAAGGGCGCGGACATGGGCGCGGCCTTCGGGAGCGGTTCTTCCGGCAGCCTGTTCGGCGCCACGGGATCAGCCAACTTCCTGTCCCGCAGCACGGCCATCCTGGCAACGGTCTTTTTCCTGACCAGCCTGGGGCTGGCATACTTCGCCGGTAAGCGCCATGAAGTCTCCCGGCCGATGCCCGTGACCCAGACCCCCGTCACGTCCCAGCCGCAGCAGAGGCCCGCGGCGCCCCAGGGAGGCTTGGACAGGTCAGGGGAGATTCCCGAGTAACGTAGCGGGATGGTGGCACCCCGCAATGCCGACGTGGTGGAATTGGTAGACACGCTGTCTTGAGGGGGCAGTGGCGAAAGTCGTGCGAGTTCGAGTCTCGCCGTCGGCACCATCCAAACATGCGTTCCGGAGGCGTCATATGGCACCCCCTTGCCTTGCCGCTTGGATCTGGCGCGGTGGGTCCGCGATCCGGGCGCGGATGCCGGATATCCTTGCCCGAGCCCCAGGTTTTATTAACCCATTGATGCTCAATGGTTTTTTTGCCCTGTCTTCCTTGACAGGCCTCATGGGACAATCTTAAAATAAACATTTTGCTGCTGTGTTCGGACACGGCAGTCTGGCGCAGACCCTCGGATGCCGCGCGCGAAAAATGCTCGAAAACTATTTTCCGGTTCTGATGTTTATCGTGGTGGGTCTGGCCGTAGGCGTGATCCCCATGCTGGCGGGCTGGCTGCTGGCCCCAAACCGGCCGGACGCGGAAAAACTCTCGCCCTACGAGTGCGGTTTCGAAGCCTTTGAGGATGCGCGCATGCGCTTCGATGTGCGCTACTACCTGGTGGCCATCCTCTTCATTCTGTTCGATCTGGAGATTGCCTTTCTCTTTCCCTGGGCCGTGGTGCTGGAGGAGATCGGCCTGTTCGGCTTCGTGGCCATGATGGTCTTCCTGGGGATCCTGGTCGTCGGCTTCATCTACGAATGGGTACAGGGCGCCCTGGATTGGGAGTGATGCGATGAGTATCGAGGGTGTCCTGGAGCAGGGTTTTGTCACCACCACCGTGGATGCGGTGCTGAACTACACCCGCACCGGCTCCATATGGCCCATGACCTTTGGCCTGGCCTGCTGCGCCGTGGAAATGATGCATGCCGGCGCCGCCCGTTACGATCTGGATCGCTTCGGCATCATCTTCCGTCCCAGTCCGCGGCAGTCCGACCTGATGATCGTGGCCGGCACCCTGTGCAACAAGATGGCCCCGGCCCTGCGCAAGGTCTACGACCAGATGGCCGAGCCTCGCTGGGTGCTTTCCATGGGTTCGTGCGCCAACGGAGGCGGTTATTACCATTATTCGTATTCCGTGGTGCGGGGCTGTGACCGCATCGTGCCCGTGGACATCTATGTGCCCGGTTGCCCGCCCACCGCCGAGGCCCTGCTGTACGGCCTGGTGCAGTTGCAGAAGAAGATCCGGCGCACCAGTACCATAGCGCGCTGATCGAGGACTGATGCCATGCCGTTGACACCGGAAGCCCTGCTCGCGCGTCTGCGGGAAGCCATCGGGGAGGATCTGGTCAAGGCCGTTCTGGCCCTGGGCGAAGTGACCCTGGAGGTGGCCCCGGAGAACTGGCTGGCCACGTGCACCCGACTGCGAGACCAGGCCGGCCTGAGTTTCGATACCCTCATCGACCTGTGTGGCGTGGACTATTCCGCCTACCGGGAGGACAGTTGGGAAGGGCGGCGTTTCGCCGTGGTGATCCACCTGCTGTCGGTCAAGCGCAATCACCGCGTGCGCCTGCGCACCTTCTGCGCCGACGACGATCTGCCATTGGTCGATTCGCTGGTGAATGTCTGGCCGGCCGCGAACTGGTTCGAGCGCGAGGCCTTCGACCTGTACGGCATCGTCTTCGCGGGTCATCCGGACCTGCGCCGGCTGCTCACCGACTACGGTTTCATCGGTCACCCCTTCCGCAAGGATTTCCCCCTCTCCGGCCATGTGGAGATGCGCTATGACCCGGACATGCGACGCGTGATCTACCAGCCGGTGACGGTGGAGCCGCGGGAGGTGACGCCCCGCATCCTGCGCGAGAAAAACTACGGTGACACCGACGTGGAGAACGGCCGTGGCTGAGATCCGCAACTACACGCTCAACTTCGGTCCCCAGCATCCCGCCGCCCATGGCGTGCTGCGTCTGGTGCTGGAACTGGATGGTGAGGTCATCGAGCGGGCCGACCCCCACATCGGCCTGCTGCACCGGGCCACGGAGAAGCTGGCGGAGCACAAGACCTTCCTGCAGTCCGTGCCCTACATGGATCGTCTGGACTACGTGTCCATGATGTGCAACGAGCATGCCTACTGCATGGCCATCGAAAAGCTGCTGCAGCTGTCGGTGCCGCAGCGGGCCCAGTACATCCGCGTGATGTTCGACGAGATCACCCGCATCCTCAATCACCTGCTGTGGCTGGGGGCCCATGCCCTGGACATCGGCGCCATGACGGTATTTCTCTACGCCTTCCGTGAGCGCGAGGACCTCATGGACGTGTACGAGGCCGTGTCCGGTGCACGCATGCACGCGGCCTACTATCGCCCGGGCGGGGTCTACCGGGACCTGCCGGAGCGCATGCCGCGCTATTCCGCCCAGCACAGCCGCAGCGCCGCGACCCTGGCGGAGATGAACGCCAACCGCCAGGGCTCGGTGCTGGACTTCATCGAGGACTTCACCGAGCGTTTCCCCCGCTACGTGGACGAGTACGAAACCCTGCTCACCGACAACCGCATCTGGAAGCAGCGCACCGTGGGCATCGGTGTGCTGGATCCGGAGCGGGCCAAGGCCCTGGGCTGTACCGGCCCCATGCTGCGGGGTTCCGGCGTGGCCTGGGACCTGCGCAAGCACCAGCCCTATGCGGCCTATGCGGACATGGATTTCGAGATCCCCGTGGGCCGCAACGGTGACTGCTATGACCGCTATCTGGTACGCATGGAAGAGATGCGCCAGTCGAACCGCATCGTGCGGCAGTGCGTGGCCTGGCTGAAGGAAAACCCCGGCCCGGTGATCACCGACAACCACAAGGTGGCGCCGCCGTCCCGGGAGGCCATGAAGACCAACATGGAAGAACTGATCCACCACTTCAAGCTGTTCACCGAGGGCATGCACGTGCCCGAGGGCGAGGCCTACGCGGCGGTGGAGCATCCCAAGGGCGAGTTTGGCATCTATCTCGTATCCGACGGTGCCAACAAGCCCTACCGCCTGAAGATCCGTGCCCCGGGTTTCGCCCACCTGGCCGCCATGGACGAAATGGCCCGGGGCCACATGATCGCCGACGCGGTGGCCATCATCGGCACCATGGATATCGTGTTCGGGGAGATCGACCGCTGATGTTGTCCCAGGAAGCCCTAGCCCAGATCGACCAGGAAGCCCGCAAATACCCGGCGGAGCAGAGGCAATCCGTGGTCATGAGCGCCCTGCGCATCGCCCAGGCCGAGCTGGGCTGGCTGTCCAGGGAGACCATTGCCTTTGTTGCCGACTATCTGGACATGCCGGCCATCGCCGTATACGAAGTGGCCACCTTCTACAACATGTACGACCTGGAGCCCGTGGGCCGTCACAAGCTGACCCTGTGCACCAACCTGCCCTGTCAGTTGCAGGGTGCCGACCGCATCGCCGAGCATCTCAAGGCTCGCATGGGCATCGACTTCAACGAGACCACGGCGGATGGGCGCTTCACCCTGAAGGAGGGTGAGTGCATGGGCGCCTGCGGCAGCGGCCCCCTGTGCCTGCACAACAATCACAGGATGCATACCCATCTGACCCCCGAGTCCGTGGACAAGCTCATGGATGAGCTGAAATGAGCCTGCATATCCCCGACACCCAGGTCTGTCTGTGGACCCTGGGCCATGAGAATCCGTCCAGCCTGGCCACCTACACGGCCCACGGCGGCTATGAGGCCATTCGCAAGATCCTGGCGGAAAAGATGCCCGCCGGTGAAATCATCGAGCAGGTGAAGGTCTCGGCCCTGCGGGGCCGGGGCGGGGCCGGCTTTCCCACGGGCCTGAAGTGGAGCTTCATGCCGCGGGACTATGTCGGGGACAAATACATCGTCTGCAACACCGACGAGGGCGAGCCGGGTACCTTCAAGGACCGGGACATTCTCATCTACAACCCCCATCAGCTCATCGAGGGCATGCTCATCGCCGGCTACGCCCTGGGGGCCAGGGCGGGCTACAACTATATCCACGGCGAGATCTTCGAGCAGTACCAGTCCTGGGAGAAGGCCCTGGAAGAGGCCCGGGCCGCCGGCTTACTGGGCCATGACATCCTGGGCTCCGGCTGGGATTTCGACCTGCATGCCCATCACGGCTATGGTGCATACATCTGCGGCGAGGAGACCGCGCTGCTGGAATCCATCGAGGGCAAGAAGGGCCAGCCCCGCTTCAAGCCACCCTTTCCCGCCAGCTTTGGTCTCTATGGCAAGCCCACCACCATCAACAACACCGAGACCCTGGCCTCCATCCCCTGGATCATGCGACATGGCGGCCAGGCCTTCCTGGAGCTGGGCAAGCCCAACAACGGTGGCAGCAAGATATTCTCCATCTCCGGCCACGTGAACAAGCCGGGCAACTACGAGATTCCCCTGGGCACGCCCTTCGCTACCCTGCTGGAGATGGCCGGCGGCGTGCGCAATGGGCATAAGTTGAAGGCCGTCATCCCCGGCGGTTCCTCTGCCCCCGTGCTGCCCGGCGAAGTCATGATGGACCTGACCCTGGACTTCGATGCGATCGCCAAGGCCGGCTCCATGCTGGGCTCCGGCGCGGTCATCGTCATGGACGAGACGGTCTGCATGGTGCGGGCCCTGGAGCGGCTGTCCTATTTCTATTACGAGGAATCCTGCGGCCAGTGCACGCCCTGTCGCGAGGGCACGGGCTGGATGCATCGCATCGTGCGCCGCATCGAGCATGGTCAGGGCCGTCCGGAAGACCTGGAAGAACTGGTGCGCATCGGCGGCAACATCGCCGGCCGCACCATCTGTGCCCTGGGGGACGCGGCCGTGGGCCCGGTGGTGAGCTTCGTGCGGCATTTCCGCGCGGAATTCGAATACCACATCGAGAACAAGCGCTGCCTGGTGGGGGCCTGACATGCCTTTGATCGAAATCGACGGCCTGCAAGTGGAAGTCGCGCCCGGGGCGACGGTGATGGATGCCGCGCACCAGGCGGGTATCGCCATCCCGCACTTCTGTTACCACAAGAAGCTGTCCATCGCCGCCAACTGCCGCATGTGCCTGGTGGAGGTGGAAAAGGCGCCCAAGCCCCTGCCGGCCTGCGCCACTCCGGCCACCGACGGCATGAAGGTGAAGACCCATTCCCCTTTGGCCGTGGAGGCCCAGAAGGGGGTGATGGAATTCCTGCTCATCAACCATCCCCTGGACTGCCCCGTGTGCGATCAGGGCGGCGAATGCACCCTGCAGGATTTGGCCGTGGGCTATGGTGCCTCCGCATCCCGCTATGGCGAGGCCAAGCGGGTGGTGACGGAGAAGGACCTGGGGCCCCTGATCGCCACCGACATGACCCGCTGCATCCACTGCAGCCGCTGCGTGCGCTTTCTGCAGGAAGTGGGCGGGCTCATGGAACTGGGCATGGCCCATCGCGGCGAGCATGCAGAGATCATGCCCTTCCTGGAGGTGCATGTCGGTCACGAACTGTCCGGCAACGTCATCGACCTGTGCCCCGTGGGGGCCCTGACCTCCAAGCCGTTCCGCTACACTGCGCGGCCCTGGGAGCTTTCCCGGCGCAAGGCCGTGAGTCCCCACGACGGCCTGGGGGCCAACCTGCAGCTGCATGTGAAGAACGGCCGGGTTATGCGCGTGCTGCCCCAGGAAAACGAACCCATCAACGAATGCTGGATCCCGGACCGGGACCGCTACAGCTATCAGGCCCTGCACAGCGCGGAGCGCCTCACCCGGCCCCTGGTGAAGGAAGGTGGCCAGTGGGTGGAGGCGGGCTGGCAGGATGCCCTGGAGCGAGTGGCCCGCAAGCTGGTGGAAATCCGGAAGGCTCGGGGTGGAGCCGCCATCGGGGGTCTGGCCTCGGCCCATCAGACCACGGAAGAGCTGTACCTCTTCGCCAAGGTGCTGCGGGGGCTCTCCAGCGAGAGCATCGATCACCGCCTGGCCCAGGCCGAGGATGCGCGGGGCGAGGGCGTGCGCTGGCTGGGCCTGTCCATTGCCGACATGGAGCAGATGGACCGCTTCCTGCTGGTGGGTGCGAGCCTGCGCACGGAACAGCCCCTGCTGGCGCACCGCGTACGCCGGGCCGTGCACGCGGGGGCCCAGCTCAGTCTGATACACGCCGCCGATGACGACCTGTTGTGCCGGGTGCATGCAAAGCTCATCACCCCGCCCGGGGCCTGGGTACACGCCCTGGCCCAGATCGCCAAGGCCCTGCACGTGGCGGAGGTGGAGGATGTGCGGGTGTCCGATGCGGCCCGAACCGTGGCCGAGAGCCTGCTGGGCGGCGAGCGCAAGGCCGTGCTCCTGGGTGCTGTTGCCCAGAATCACCCCGATGCCGGGCGCCTGCAGGTCCTGGCCCAGGCCATCGCCCAGGCCAGTGGTGCCAGCCTGGGCTTCCTCGCTGTGGCGGCCAACAGCGTGGGGGCCCAGCTGGTGGGGGTCCTGCCTGGGGCACAGGGCCTGAACGCCCGGGCCATGCTGCAGCAGCCGCGCCACGCCTACGTGCTCATGGGGGTGGAGCCGGAGCTGGATGCCTATGACGCCAGCGCGGCCCGCGCCGCCCTGGAAGCGGCCGAGTTCTCCGTCGCCCTCACCGCCTTCCGTGCCCCGGCGCTGGAGGCCTGTGACGTGCTGCTGCCCATTGCCCCCTTCAGCGAAACCGCGGGCTGCTATGTCAACATGGAAGGACGCCTGCAGTGCTTCCATGCGGCTGTGAAGCCCCAGGGCGAGGCCCGTCCCGCCTGGAAGGTGCTGCGGGTATTGGGCAATCTGTTGTCCCTGAATGGCTTCGATTACGACAGCGTGGAGGCCGTGCGCGCCGATGCCCTGCCCCAGGGTCAGGAAGGCATCGCCGCGCACCTGAACAACGCCCCGGTGCCCGCCGGACTCGGCCCTGCCGCCGCGCGCGCGGACCTGGTACGTCTGGGCGAGACCGGTCTGTATGACCTCGACCCGCTGACGCGGCGCGCCCCGGCGCTCCAGGCCCAGGCCGGGGCTGCCGTGGTGAGCGTGGGGCGCGCCCTGTTCGAACAGTTGGGCGTGGCGGAAGGCACCCCGGTGCGGGTGCGTCAGGCCGGGGGCAGGCCGGTGCGGCTGCCCATCCACTGCGATGCGCGTCTGGCCGAAGGGGTGGTGCGCGTGCCGGCCGGCGGTATGGCCGGCGCGGACCTGGGCGGCCGTCTCGACGCCATCTTCATCGAGCGGGAGGAACCCTGATGGATGCCATGCTCGCGCCAGTGGCTGAACTGCTGGGCCCGGCCTGGCTGCCGGTCTGGACCCTGGTGAAGATCCTGCTCATCGTGCTTCCCCTGATGATCGCCGTGGCCTATCTCACCTATGCCGAGCGCAAGGTCATCGGCTACATGCAGGTGCGTCTGGGCCCCAACCGGGTGGGACCCTTCGGCCTGCTGCAGCCCATCGCCGACGGCATCAAGCTGCTGATGAAGGAAATCGTCATCCCCAGTGGCGCCAACAAGGGTCTGTTCCTGCTGGGGCCGGTGCTGGTCATCGCCCCAGCCCTGGCGGCCTGGGCGGTGTTCCCCTTCACCGATACGCTGGTACTGGCCGATCTGAATGCCGGTCTGCTGTACGTGCTGGCCATCACCTCCATGGGGGTGTACGGCGTGGTCATCGCCGGCTGGGCCTCCAACTCCAAGTATGCCTTCCTGGGGGCCATGCGCTCCGCCGCCCAGATCGTGGCCTACGAGATCGCCATGGGCTTTGCCCTGGTGGGCGTGCTCCTGGCGGCCCGCAGCCTGAACCTGGTGGAGATCGTCCAGGGTCAGGCAGGTGGTTTCTGGCATTGGTATTTCCTGCCCCTGTTCCCCCTGTTCCTGGTGTACCTGATCTCCGGTGTGGCCGAGACCAACCGTCTGCCATTCGACGTGGCGGAAGGGGAATCGGAAATCGTCGCCGGTTTCCACGTGGAATATTCCGGTATGGCGTTCGCCATCTTCTTCCTGGCGGAATACGCAAACATGATTCTCATCGCCGGCCTCACCAGTGTCATGTTTCTGGGCGGCTGGCTCTCCCCCCTGCCTTTCCTGCCGGACGGCTTGCCGTGGATACTGGCGAAGATGGGCTTCGTGCTCTTCCTGTTCCTCTGGTTCCGCGCCACCTTCCCCCGCTACCGCTATGACCAGATCATGCGCCTGGGCTGGAAGGTGTTCATCCCCGTGACCCTGGTGTGGATCGTGGTAGTGGCGGCCGCCATGCAGACCCCCCTGGGCCATCTGTTCCATTGAGGAGACGCGGATGCGCAACCCCGTCAAACGCTTCTTCCGCACCTTCCTGCTCACCGAGCTGGTGAAGGGCATGGCCCTCACGGGTCGGCACTTCTTCGCGCGCAAGATCACGGTGCGCTTCCCCGAGGAGAAGACGCCCCAGTCCGGCCGCTTCCGTGGACTGCATGCCCAGCGCCGCTACGCCAACGGCGAGGAACGCTGCATCGCCTGCAAGCTGTGCGAGGCGGTGTGCCCGGCCCTGGCCATCCAGATCGAGTCGGAGCAGCGCGCCGACGGCACCCGGCGCACCACGGTGTACGACATCGACCTGACCAAGTGCATCTTCTGTGGTTTTTGTGAGGAGGCCTGCCCGGTGGACGCCATCGTCGAGACCCGGGTACTGGAATACCACGGCGAGAAGCGGGGCGATCTCTACTACACCAAGGACATGCTCCTGGCGGTGGGGGATCTGCACGAGGAGCAGATCGCCAGGGACCGTGCCGAAGACGCCCGCTACCGCTGACGGAACACCCATGGATTTCAAAGACCTTGTTTTCTACGGCCTCGCCGCCATCCTGCTGCTGGCGGGCCTGCGCGTGATCACTTCGCGCAACCCCGTGCACTCGGCCCTGTCCCTGGTGCTGGCCTTCTTCACCGCAGCCGGCCTGTGGCTGCTGTTGCAGGCAGAGTTCCTGGCCATCACCCTGGTGCTGGTCTACATCGGCGCGGTCATGGTGCTGTTCATGTTCGTGGTGATGATGCTCGACATCAATACCGAGGAGATGCGCAGGGGCTTCTGGAGCTATCTGCCGGCTGGCCTGCTGGTGGGTGGACTCATGGTGGCGGAGATGCTCCTGGTGCTGCGTGCCGGCGATTGGGACCTACCCGAACCCGCCGCTCTGTCGGCCGGCTACAGCAACACCAAGGCCCTGGGGCGCCTGCTCTACACCGAGTATGTCTATGCCTTCGAGCTGGCGGCGGTCCTGCTGCTCGTGGCCATGATCGCCGCCATCGTCCTGACCCACCGCAAGCGCTCGGGCAACAAGCAGATGCAGGCCGGCCTGCAGGTGAAGGTGAGGCGGGAAGACCGCATCCGCCTGGTCAACCTGAAGCCGCAAAAACCGGAAACCGGCTCAGACACGGACGCGGGCGGATGACATGGACGTCGGACTGATGCATTACCTCATCCTGGGTTCGATCCTGTTCGCCATCAGCGTGGTGGGCATCTTCCTGAACCGCAAGAACGTGCTCATCCTGCTCATGGCCATCGAGCTCATGCTGCTGGCCGTGAACATCAACTTCGTCGCCTTTTCCGCCTACCTGAACGACATGGCGGGCCAGGTGTTCGTGTTCTTCATCCTCACCGTGGCGGCCGCCGAGGCAGCCATCGGTCTGGCCATCCTGGTGGCCCTGTTCCGCAATCTGAAGAGCATCAACGTGGAAGATCTGGATGGATTGAAGGGCTGACGGCATGGACATGAAGACCCTCTACCTCATCGTGCCTCTGGCCCCGCTGGCGGGGGCCCTCGTCGCCGGCCTGTTCGGCCGGGTCATCGGCCGTACCGGCGCGCACACGGTCACCATCCTGGGGGTGCTCATCGCCTTCGCGGCGTCCGTGCTGGTGTTCCAGGACGTGCAGGCAGGCAACACCTTCAATGGCCCGGTCTACACCTGGCTCACCGCGGGTGACCTGTCCATGGAGGTGGGTTTCCTCATAGACCGGTTGACCGTGCTGATGATGCTGGTGGTGAGCTTCGTGTCCCTGTGCGTGCACGTCTACACCATCGGCTACATGCGGGACGACCCGGGCTATCAGCGTTTCTTCAGCTACATCTCCCTGTTCACCTTCTCCATGCTCATGCTGGTGATGAGCAACAACTTCCTGCAGCTGTTCTTCGGCTGGGAGGCGGTGGGCTTGGTGTCCTATCTGCTCATCGGCTTCTGGTACACGCGGGAATCCGCCATCTACGCCAACCTGAAGGCCTTCATGGTGAACCGCGTGGGCGACTTCGGTTTCCTGCTCGGCATCGGCCTGGTGCTGGCCCATACCGGCAGCCTGGATTACGAGCAGGTGTTCCAGGCGGCCCCCGGTCTGGCCAATGAGGAGATCTCCCTCTTCGAGGGTCATGCCTGGCCCTTGCTGGCGGTGATCTGCATCCTGCTGTTCGTGGGCGCCATGGGCAAGTCGGCCCAGTTTCCGCTGCATGTCTGGCTGCCGGATTCCATGGAGGGCCCCACCCCCATCTCCGCCCTGATCCACGCCGCCACCATGGTGACCGCCGGCATCTTCATGGTGGCGCGCATGTCGCCCCTGTTCGAGCTGTCCGACTTCGCCCTGTCCTTCGTCATGGTCATCGGCGCCATTACCGCCCTGTTCATGGGTTTCCTGGGCGTGATCCAGAACGACATCAAGCGCGTGGTGGCCTATTCCACCCTGTCCCAGCTGGGTTACATGACCGTGGCCCTGGGGGCCTCCGCCTACTCCGTGGCCATCTTCCACCTCATGACCCACGCCTTCTTCAAGGCCCTGCTGTTCCTCGCCGCGGGCAGCGTGATCATCGGCATGCACCACGACCAGGACATCCGCAACATGGGCGGCCTGCGCAAGTACATGCCCATCACCTGGATCACTGCCCTCATCGGCTCCCTGGCCCTGATCGGCACCCCCTTTCTGTCGGGTTTCTACTCCAAGGATTCCATCCTCGAGGCGGTGCATTTCTCCAACCTGCCCGGGTCCGGCATCACCTGGCTGGCCGTGACCGCCGGTGTATTCGTCACCGCGTTCTATTCCTTCCGCATGTATTTCCTGGTGTTCCATGGCAAGGAGCGCTTCCGCAATGCCCATGCCAGCCACGGCCACGAGGGCGAGGAGGTCTCCCACGGCCATCACTCCGAGCCGCGCGAATCTCCCTGGGTGGTGACCCTGCCCCTGATCCTGCTGGCCATCCCATCCCTGGTCATCGGTTATCTGCTCATCGAACCCCTGCTGTACGGCAACTGGTTCGGTCATGCCATCCGCGTGGAAACCGCGAGCCACCCGGCCATGACGGACATGGCCCAGGCCTTCCACGGCGCCGCCGCCATGGGCATGCATGCCCTCACCACCCTGCCTTTCTGGTTGACGCTGGCAGGTGTGGCTTCGGCCTGGTACCTGTACATGGTGAACCCGGCCCTGCCCCAGAAGATCCGCAGGCGCTTCAACATCCTGTACTTGGTCCTGGAGAAGAAGTACGGCTGCGATGATTTCAACGACTGGTTCTTCGCCGGCGGTGCCCGCCTGCTGGGTGGCCGGCTGTGGCGCTGGGGCGATGTCCTGGTCATCGATGGCGCCATGGTGAACGGCAGTGCCCGTCTGGTGGGCGCCCTGGCCGGCATGGTGCGCCATCTGCAATCCGGCTTCATCTACCACTACGCCTTCGCCATGCTGGTGGGCGTGTTGCTGCTGGCGGCCTGGTTCGTTGGTTGATCCCGCGCACGCATAAACGAGTGAAAGTGACCTGCGCATGATGGAAGCGATGCTCTCGGGAGTAGGCCTGCTCAGTCTCGCCATTTGGGTGCCCATCGTGGCCGGTGTGCTCATCCTCATGACCGGTGGCGATGACAACCGCGAGGGGCAGCGCACCCTGGCCCTGGTGGGCGCCATCCTGGGCTTTCTCGTGACCCTGCCGCTGTGGGCCGGCTTCGACATCGGCCATGCGCGCATGCAGTTCGAGGAACTGGCACCCTGGGTGCCCGCCTTCAACGTCCAGTACCACCTGGGAGTGGACGGCATCTCCATGCCCTTCGTCATCCTCAACAGCCTGACCACGGTGCTGGTGGTGCTGGCGGGCTGGCAGGTGATCCAGGCGCGCGTGGGGCAGTACATGGCCGCCTTCCTCATCCAATCCGGCCTGCTCAACGGCGTATTCGCCGCCCTGGACGGCGTGCTGTTCTACGTGTTCTTCGAGGCCATGCTGATCCCCCTTTACCTCATCATCGGCATGTGGGGCGGGCCCAACCGCATCTACGCGGCCATCAAGTTCTTCCTCTACACTCTGCTGGGCTCGCTGCTCATGCTGGTGGCGGTGGTCTATCTCTTCTTCCAGAGTGGCGCCAGCTTCGAGATCCTGGCCTGGCACCGCGTGCCCCTGGGCATGACGGCCCAGGTCCTGCTGTTCGTGGCCTTCTTCTTCGCCTTCGCCGTCAAGGTGCCCATGTGGCCGGTGCACACCTGGTTGCCGGACGCCCACGTGGAGGCCCCTACCGGCGGTTCCGTGGTGCTGGCGGCCATCACCCTGAAGGTGGGGGCCTATGGCTTCCTGCGCTTCATCCTGCCCATCGTGCCGGATGCCGCCCATGAGCTCACCTGGCTCATGGTGACCCTGTCCCTCATCGCCGTGGTGTACATCGGCCTGGTGGCCCTGGTGCAGAACGACATGAAGAAGCTCATCGCCTATTCCTCCATCGCCCACATGGGTTTCGTCACCCTGGGCTTCTTTCTCTACAACCCCCTGGGCATCGAGGGCGGCCTCATCCAGATGATCTCGCACGGCTTCGTGTCCGCGGCCCTGTTCCTCTGCATCGGCATCATGTACGACCGCGTCCATTCCCGTCAGATCGCCGATTACGGCGGTGTGGTGAACAGCATGCCTCGCTTTGCCGCCTTCTTCATGCTGTTTTCCATGGCCAATGCCGGCCTGCCGGGCACCAGCGGTTTCGTGGGCGAGTTCATGGTGGTGCTGGGGGCCATGCAGGAGAATTTCTGGTGGGCCTTCTTCGCCGCCACCAGTCTGATCACCGGTGCTGCCTACTCACTGTGGATGTACAAGCGCGTGGTGTTTGGCAAGGTGGCGCATGCACAGGTAGCCGGGATGCCGGACCTCGACAGCCGCGAGTTCCTCGTGCTGTTGCTCCTGGCCTTGCTGGTGTTGGGCATGGGCCTGTATCCCGCGCCGCTGACCGAGGTGATGCATGCCTCGGTGAACAACCTGCTGGACCACGCGGCCCAAAGCAAGCTGGTTTATTGAAGGTAGGCCTGAAATGAACTTCACCCTGTCCGACCTGGCCCCCGCCCTGCCGGAAGTCTTCGTGCTGGCCATGGCCTGCGGCATCCTGCTCTTCGGTGCCCTGACCCGGGACAGCAGACTGGCCCATGTGCTGACCCTGCTTACGCTGCTGGGGGCCGCTGCGCTCACTGCCTTCACCGCCGGATCCGGGACGAGCCACGCCTTTGGCGGCCAGTTCGTGGACGATGCCATGGCGGACGTGCTCAAGCTCATGAGCTATTTCGCCACCCTGGCGGTGGTGGTGTATTCGCGCGCCTATCTGGCGGAGCGGGGCCTGTGGCGCGGCGAGTTCCACGCTCTGACCCTGCTGGCCCTGCTCGGTGCCATGGTGATGATCTCCGCAAATCACTTCCTGGTGCTGTATGTGGGCCTGGAACTCATGTCCCTGTCGCTGTATGCCCTGGTGGCCTTCCAGCGGGACTCCGCGCTGGCCACCGAGGCAGGCATGAAGTACTTCGTCCTGGGTGCACTGGCTTCCGGCCTGCTGCTCTACGGCATGTCCCTGATCTATGGCCTGACCGGCACCCTGGAGCTGCCCACCATGCAGGCCATCCTGCGCGCGGGTGCACGCGACTCCCTGCTGCTGGCCTTCGGCCTGGTTTTCCTGGTGGCCGGCCTGGGTTTCAAGCTGGGGGTGGCCCCCTTCCACATGTGGCTGCCGGACATCTACCAGGGCGCCCCCACGGCGGTGACCCTGTTCCTCGGCTCCGCCCCCAAGCTGGCCGCGTTCGCCTTCACCATGCGCCTGCTGGTGGATGGCCTGGAGCCCGCCATCGGCGATTGGCAGGGCATGCTGGCGGTGATGGCCGTGCTATCCCTGGCCATCGGCAACCTGGCCGCCATCATGCAGAGCAACATCAAGCGCATGCTGGCCTATTCCACCATCTCGCACATGGGCTTCGTGCTCCTTGGGGTGCTGACCGGCAGCCTGGCCGGTTACTCCTCGGGCCTGTACTACGCCATCATCTACGTGCTCATGGGCGTGGGCACCTTCGGTCTGGTGGTGTACCTGTCCCAGGGCGGTTTCGAAGCGGACGCACTGGACGACTACAAGGGACTGAACCAGAGGCATCCCTGGCTGGCCGCCATCATGGCCATGCTCATGTTCTCCCTGGCCGGCCTGCCGCCCTTCGTGGGTTTCTACGCCAAGCTGTATGTCCTGCAGGCGCTGGTGGGTGCGGACTGGATCTGGCTGGCGGTGGTGGCGGTGCTGTTCTCCCTCATCGGCGCCTTCTATTACCTGCGCGTAGTGAAGCTCATGTACTTCGACAGCCCGGTCGCCGATGCGCCGGTGGTCGCGCGTCAGGGCGGCGCGCAGGTCCTGCTCTCCGTCAACGGTCTGGCCGTGCTGGTCCTGGGGCTGGTGCCGCAGGCCCTCATCGCCCTGTGCAACCAGGCGATGCAGCTGTCCTTGCAATAGACCTGGGTGATCGGGCGGATGCCGAACGGTCTTCCTTGAGCAGGCGCAGCCCGTTGGCGACCACCAACAGGCTGGCCCCCATATCGGCGAACACGGCCATCCACATGGTGGCCCCGCCCAGGATCGCCCACAGCAGGAACACCAGCTTGATCCCCAAGGCCAGGCCGATGTTCTGCCAGAGCACGCGCTGCGTTCGCCGGGAGAGCCGGAGGATCTCGGGCACACGCCGCAGGTCGTCGTTCATGATGACGACGTCGGCGGCCTCCATGGCGGTATGCGTACCCGCGCGGCCCATGGCGAATCCGATGCTGGCCGTGCTCAGGGCCGGCGCATCGTTGATGCCGTCACCGACCATGGCCACCAGTCTCCCGGAATCGACCAGATCGCGGATTGCCTTTTGCTTCTCCAGGGGCAACAGATTCGCACGTACGTCCTGAATCCCGGCCTGGCCCGCGATATTCGCCGCCGTGACCGCGTTGTCGCCCGTCAGCAGGACGGGGTGGACGCCCATTGCCAGCAGTTCGGCGATCGCCTCGCGTGCACCTGGCTTGATGGCATCCGCCACCGCGAAGAGGGCCAGCGGGCCGCTCGGGTCGGCGAGTACGGCGAGCGTGTGCCCCTGACGTTCATGTCTGGCCATCAGGGCATCGAGTTCGACCGAGCACTGGTTGCGCTCGCGCATCCAGCGATGATTGCCCAGCACGTAGTCTGTGCCCGCCACGCGGCCGAGCAGACCACGCCCCGCCATTGCAGAAAAATCCCGTACTTCGACATCCTCCTGCGCGCCCAGGCCGCGGACGATCGCGCGGGCGACCGGGTGGTCCGAGCGCTCCGCCAAGGCGGCCGCGATGCGCGCCACCCTCGCCTCCTCGACGCCCGGGTCGAGGTGGATGCGCGCAACGAGGCGCGGGCGTCCTTCGGTCACCGTACCCGTTTTGTCCAGCGCGAGTACTGCGAGCTTGTGTGCCGTTTCCAGATAGGCGCCACCCTTGATCAGGATGCCCCGGCGGGATGCCGCCGCCAGCCCGCTGACGATGGTGACCGGAGTGGAAATGACCAGGGCGCATGGGCAGGCAATGACCAGCATGACCAGCGCCTTGTAGACGCTGGCGGGCCACGTCCAGGCGAGCAGCAGCGGGCCGGCCAGCGCCAGAGCGATTGCCAGGACGAAGACCGCGGGGGTGTAGGTGGCGGCGAAGCGGTCGACGAGACGCTGCATGGGCGCGCGCGCGCCCTGCGCTTCCTCGACTGCATGGATGATGCGCGCCAGGAGCGTATCGCCGGCCGGGGCGGTCACCACGAACTCGAGTGCACCGCATTGGTTGATGGTGCCCGCGAAGACTTCGTCCCCCGGCCCTTTTTCGATGGGCATGCTCTCGCCGGTGAGCGGCGATTGGTCGAGGCTGGACTGGCCCGCGACGATCCGCCCATCCAGGGCGATGCGTTCCCCGGGGCGGACGCGGACGATGGCGCCCGGGGACACGTCCTTGACGGCCACCGGCTTCCATTGACCATCGAATTGCCGTGTCTCGGCTTCCTGGGGTGACAGATCGAGCAGGCTCTTGATGGCGTTGCGCGCCCGTTCTACGGCGCGTGCCTCGATGCGTTCGGCCAGCTCGAAGAGGGCCATCACCATGGCTGCCTCCGGCCACTCGCCTATGGCGAAGGCACCCGCCACGGCCACCGACATCAGGGCATTGATGTCGAGCCGGGCATGCAGAATGGCATGCACGCCATGTCTGAACACCGAAACCCCGGAGAGCGCGATGGCGAGCCCCGCGATCCCCATGCCCGCCGATTGCCAGGCTGGGGTCGCGGGCGCGGCATAGGCCACTAGCTCGGCCGTCAGGGCCAGCATGAGCGCGACGACGGGCCGCAGGAACGGATTGCCGGCCTGGACGGCCTCGGTCCGCACGGGATCGGGCAGGAATTCCGTGCTGAAGCCCGCCCTTCCGATGGCGGCGCGAATCTCCGCCCACCGCGCGGGGGGGACATCGACGCGCAACAGGCGTGCCGGCAGGTCGAACGACAGATGCCGGATGTCGGGAAACCCTTCCAGGGCCCGGCGAATCTGGCCTTCCTCCATCGCGCAGTCCATCGCCGGGATGCGCAGTAGGAGTTGTCCGGGGGCCGCGTCGTTCTCCGGACGGGTTCCCTGTGTCTCGCGCCCCGTCGCCGCGCAGGCGTGCGGACAGCCGCAGTGTCCCGGCATGCGTGCCGCATTCGGCTCGTGCGTGTGGTCAGTTGGCGCGGATATCGGCATGATCGGGGAGCGTGTAGCAGTCGGGGCGGGGCCAGTAGAATCCCTGGAGCGGCTACGGGGTCAAGTCTAAGATTCGGCTGTCTGCCAACGGAGACCAACCATGCGTATCGGCGAACTGGCCAAGGCCACCGGCGTGGATGTCGAGACCATCCGCTACTATGAGAAGACAGGGCTGCTGGACGCCCCGGCCCGGCGCGGCAACGGTTATCGGGTCTATGCCCGGGCCCATCTGGAGCGGCTCTCCTTCATCCGCCATTGCCGGGCGCTCGATCTCCCGCTGGCCGACGTGAGGCGCCTGCTGTGTCTTGTCGGGCTTCCACGCACCTGCTGTGCGGAAATCGACCAGCTCATCGATGTCCAGCTGGCCAGGGTGCGTGCTCGCCTGCTCAGCATGCGCGCGCTGGAGCGCCAGCTGGTGGCACTGCGCGGGCAGTGTCAAGCGCCGCGCACGGCGTCGCGGTGCGGCATCCTGCACGAACTGGTGGCGGCGGCCCAGGGAGAGGCCTGCGTCTGTCATCGGGCCGCGTGCGAGGAGCAGCCGTGAGTAAGGCCGGGGAGCGTGGTCAGCACGGCCTCGGGCGTGCGCGCGCTGCGCGCCGGGATGAAAATCGCGTGACGCCCCGAACCCGCGATACCGTCACCGGGCAGTGTCAGGGGTCTGCGTCCGGCGGCACGGACCGGCACGCGCCCAGCTTGCGCGGCAGGTACAGGCGGGTGGTATCGTAGCCGGCCTGGTACAGACGGGTCTTTTGCTCGGCGGTCATGTGGAATTCCAGGGGCGACAGGCCGTCGGTGCGGATCACCACCGTGTTGTGCCACAGGGTGTCGCTGAGATGCTCGCGCGAGAGGGTGGTCATGAAGGTGCGCATGAGCATGAACAGGTAGTCCGCCACCGGCAGCAAGCGCCGGGATGGGTGGCTGGCGGTGCCTTGCTCGTCGCGCATGCGGAAACACATGACCGGTGTGCCGTCACCGGCCCAGTCGCGAAACAGGCTGTCTTCGGCCAGGATGCTGCCATCCACCAGGATGTAGTCGCCATGATGGTGGAATGGGAATACCAGGGGGATGGAGATGGAATACATCACGGCCTGGGCGACCTCCAGGTCCGGGCTGGTGGATCTGTCGAAAATCACGGGTTTACCGGCGCGCACGTCCGTGGCCACCACATGCAGATCCACGTCCAGATCACGAAAGCGCCGGCCCTGCAGTTCGCCATCCAGCCAGCGCAGAAAGCGCCTGCCGGTGGACAGACCGCCGTGCAGCAGCAGATTGGCAAGCGACATGCCACGGAACTGGTTGAAGTCCACCGCGAGAAAGAGCTCTTTCATGTGGTGCACATCGTGCCCGGCGGCGGTCAGGCTGGCCACCACGCTGCCGCCGGACACGCCCACCAGATGGCGATGTCTCAGGCCCAGGTCGGCCAGGGCCGCCATGACACCCACATGGGCAGGCAGACGGGTGCCGCCCCCGGCCAGCACGGGCACGATCTGACCGGGCAGCAGGGGGTCATGATCGGGGTCTTTGGGCATGGCGGGACTTGCGGTACACGGGTGGGACGGAGGTGGGCCGCGACGTTCCGGAAAAGGATACGCCTGTGCCGCGGGTCGGTTTGGGTATCATTTCGTGCAGGCCGCGCGGGTGGTGGAACGGGTAGACACACCGGACTTAAAATCCGGAACCTTCGGGTGTACGGGTTCGATTCCCGTCCCGCGCACCACCGGGAAGGGCCCGGCCGGCCGCGGGCGATCTCCCTTGCGCGCTGCCGTACACCCGAACTCAGCGTTTGCCGCGTTTGCCTTTCAGCTCCCTGGCGATGAGCGCGTCCAGGGTCTCGAACAGCCTGGCATGACTGCCCGTCATGTAGGCCGAGGTGGTGTATTTGCCGTTTACCGTCAGGGCGGGTACGCCGTTGAGCTTGTAGGCCTGGGTCATCTGTCTGGCGCGCATGACCTTGCTGTTGACGCCGAAGGATTGATAGGCACCGGCCAGTTTCTGGCGGTCCACGCCCTTGGTGGCGGCCCAGTCGAAGAAGGTCTCGGGATCGTTCAGGTCCACGCCCTGCTTGTGGATGGCGGTGAACACTTCGCCATGCAGGCGCTGCGCCTGTCCCAGTGCCTCCAGGGCGTAGTAGGCGCGTGTCAGGGGTAGCCAGGAATCGTTGAGGATCGCGGGCACGCGCCTGAGTACCACGTTGCGGGGCAGTTTCTTTGCCCAGGCCTGCAGTTCGGGTTCCAGCTCCGCGCAATGGGGGCAGCGGTACCAGAAGAACTCCAGCACCTCCACCTGGCCGGCCTTCGCGTCGGTGCGCTGCGCGGGTGACAGGGTGACGTAGTCGATGCCTGCTTCGATGGCGCGCGCGCCCGATGTGGCGCCGAGCAAGGACAGGGCCAGGAGAATGGCTGCAGCGATTCTGTGCATGGGGTTTCCTTCTTCTCAATCGGGATGGGCAGGGTCTTTGATCAGGCGCGCGTAGAAATCGTTCTGCGTGAGGATGTCCAGGTCACCAAAGGCGTCATCCTCGCGTTTGTAGGGACCAACGCGGATGCGGTAGAGGGTTTGGCCTTTGTTGTCTATTCGCTGCGTGCTGGCGCGCAGGTGCAGGAGCCGCAGGCTGGCCCGGATCTGCTCGGCCTTTCTGGCGTCGCTGAGGGCGGCGATCTGCAGCCACCAGGTGTCCCCGGAAGGTGGGGGCTCCACGGGTCGCGCCGGTTTGTCACCGGGCAGGATGCCATAGAAGGTGTAGTTGACCTGGGGTTTGGAGGGTGGCGGGCCTTTGGCCCGGCGTGGTGTCCGGGCGGCGGGGGCGGGTCGGGCGGATGCCTTGCCCTGGGTCACGGACCTGGGTTGGGACGGGCGCGCGGCCGGTGCTTCGGTCTGGGCAGTGGCGGGCGAGCTGGCAGGTGCGGCGCGCGTCTCGTCCACCTCGCCGCGGACAGGCTCGGTGACGGATGCGGGCGCGGGTTCCTCGACGTCAGGATCCGGCGGCGTCATGTTGAGATACCACGCCAGACCGGCCGCCAGCCCTATCCCCAGGGGCAGGCCGATCATCAGGCCAGTGAACACCCCGCGCCATCGCGGGCCGGCACGGGTGTGTCTGGAGGCCTTTCCCTCCCGCCGCGCCATGCGTCTACATCTTCTCCGGCGCGGACACGCCCAGGATGTCCAGGCCGCTGCGCAGGACCTGGCGGGTGGCGGCGATGAGCAGCAGGCGTGCCTGTCTCAGGGCTTCGTCCTGCACCAGGAACTGACAGGCCACATACAGCCCGTGCAGATCGGCGGCCAGATCCTTGAGGTAGTAGGCGACGAGATGGGGGGAGAACTCCCGCGCGGCGCTGGTGATGATTTCGGGAAACTCGGCCAGGCGGCGCAGCAGGGCGATTTCCTGGGGATGTTCCAGGCGCCCGGTGTCGGCATCCAGCAGGTCCGCCTCTATGCCGCCCCAGGCGTTGAGCACGCTGGCGATGCGGGCATGGGCGTACTGGATGTAGTACACGGGGTTGTCGCTGCTCTGGCTCTTGGCCAGGTCCAGATCGAAGTCCAGGTGCTGGTCGGACTTGCGCAGCACGTAGAAGAAGCGGGCGGCATCGTTGCCCACCTCGGCGCGCAGGTCCCGCAGGGTCACGTACTCTCCCGCGCGCGTGGACATGGAGGCCTTCTGGCCATTGCGGTAGAGCACGGCGAACTGCACCAGGGCCACCTGGAGACGCTCTGGGTCCATGCCTGCGGCGCTGAGGGCCCCTTTTACCCGGGCGATGTAGCCATGGTGGTCCGCGCCCCACACATCGATGACGCGGGAGAACCCGCGCTCGAACTTGTTGAGGTGATAGGCGATGTCGGCGGCGAAATAGGTGTAGATGCCGTTGTCCCGGCGCACCACCCGGTCCTTCTCGTCACCGAAGGCGGTGGAACGGAACCATAGGGCGCCATCCTGTTCGTACAGGTGGCCGCGCTGGCGCAGCCTGTCCAGGGCCTTGTCGATGAGGCCGGACTCGTGCAGGCTCCTTTCCGAGAACCAGCTGTCGAAGCGCACGCGGAACTCGGTCAGATCGTTGCGCCCATCCCCCAGCTGTTCCTCCAGCGCGAAGCCGTGGATATAGCCGTAGTCGGCCCCCAGCAGTTGCTTGGCCTTGGCGATGAGGGCATCGAGATGGCCCTCCGCGTCATCTTCGGCCGCCGGAATCCGCTGCAGCACATCGGCGGCGGGGCGCGCGTAACGCTTACCGTGCAGGGCAAAGATGCTGTCCGCCATGGTGTGCACATAGCCACCCTGGTAGGCATTGGCCGGGAAGGGCACGAACTCGTCGCAGCGCTCCAGGTAACGCAGCCAGGTGGACAGCGCCAGGATGTCCATCTGCCGGCCGGCATCGTTGACGTAATACTCCCGGTGCACGTCGTAACCCGCGAAGGCCAGCACATTGGCCAGGCTGGCACCGAAGGCCGCGCCGCGACCGTGTCCCACGTGCAGGGGCCCCGTGGGGTTGGCGGAGACGAACTCCACCTGGATCTTCTCGCCCTGCCCCAGCGTGCTGCGGCCGTAGGTCTGTCCGGCCTGCAAGATGCGCGTGGCCAGACCCTGCCAGGCGGCCGGCTTGAGAAAGATATTGATGAAGCCGGGGCCGGCGATTTCGGTCTTGTCCACCCACTCGCTGGCCGGCAGGGCCGCCAGCAGGGCCTGGGCCACCTCGCGCGGATTGCGTTTCAGGGGCTTGGCCAGCTGCATGGCCAGGTTGCAGGCGTAATCGCCATGGCTGGCTTGCCTGGGGCGTTCCAGCTCCACCTGCAGCGGGTGCTCTGGCGCCACCTGCTGCAGGGCGGCGTGAAACGATGCGTGCAGCAGGGACTTGGGATCGGAATTCGGATTCATGGCGGGATGGCTGGGGTGGCGCGCGCATTATCCTAGAAACGGCGCATCACCGCTCGCGCCTGACCCGCGTGCCGGCGCGGACGGGTATCAACCGATCAGGGCAACGGCCTTGATCTGGGCATGCACGGGCATGCCGGCATGCAGGCCCAGGGCATGCACGGAGCGGCGTGTGAGGCGCGCCAGCAAGGGCGAACCGGCTACGCTCAGGCGCGCCAGCACCTGGGCGGGATGGCCGTCCTCCGCCATGTCTTCCAACCTTGCAGGCAGGATGTTGAGGATGCTGGTGCCCTCGTGCCGCGTCAGGGTGAGGCTCACGTCCCGCGCCAGGATGCGTACACGTACGGCCTGGCCCAGGGCATGACCAGCGTCCCGTACCCACAGGCTGCCGCCCGTGAAGGCCACGCGTGCCAGACCCCAGACCGGGTCCTGCTCCAGCACGCAGGCCTCCAGCACCACGCCGGCATCCTCGCCCAGGCGGATGGGCAGATCCAGGCGCGCCAGGGTGTCGCCCAGGGCGCCCGCCGCCACGACGCGACCCGCTTCCAGCACCACGAGATGATCCGCCAGCCGGGTCACCTCGTCGGGCGCGTGGCTGACATAGAGGACGGGGATCTCCAGTTCATCGTGCAGGCGTTCCAGGTAGGGCAGGATCTCCTGTCTGCGCGCCAGGTCGAGGGCCGCGAGCGGCTCGTCCATGAGCAGCAGGCGGGGACTGACCGCCAGGGCCCGGGCGATGCCCACGCGCTGGCGTTCACCTCCGGACAGGCGGTCCGGCCGACGCGCCAGCAGATGGCCGATGCCCAGCAGCTCGATGGCCTGCTCCAGACTGACCCTGCGCTCCCGCGCGGGCACCCGGCGCATGCCGTATTCCAGGTTGCGGCGCACGTCCAGATGCGGAAACAGGCTGGCCTCCTGAAATACGTAGCCCAGGGGGCGTCGGTGCGTGGGCAAGAACCGGGCCCCATCCTGCCAGACCTCGCCATTGACCTGGAGATGCGCATCGGGTGAGCGCTCCAGGCCGGCGATGCAGCGCAGCAGGGTGGTCTTGCCGGAGCCGGAAGGACCGTACAGGGCCGTCACGCCCCGGCCCGGCAGGCTCAGGTCGACGTGCAGCGCAAAACCCGCATAGCCCAGGCGGAAACGGGCCAGGATGGATGGCTGCGTGGCGGGGGTCATCCGCGCCGTCCGCCCTGGGGGTTGAAGTGATACAGGGCCCACAGCACCAGAAAGGAGAACACCACCATGCTCAGGGCCAGGCCGTGCGCCTGGGCGTACTCCATGGCCTCGACATGATCGTAGATCTGCACCGACACGACCCGGGTCTGGCCGGGGATGTTGCCGCCGATCATCAATACCACGCCGAACTCCCCCACGGTGTGGGCGAAACCCAGCACGGTGGCGGTGAGATAGCCGGGTCGGGCCAGGGGCAGGATGACGGTGAAGAAGGTGTCCAGGGGCGAGGCCCGCAGTGTGGCGGCCACCTCCAGGGGGCGGTCCCCCAGTGCGGCGAAGGCGTTCTGCAGCGGCTGCACCACGAAAGGCAGGGAATAGATGATCGAGGCCACCACCAGGCCGGCGAAGGTGAAGGGCAGGAGCCCCAGACCCAAGGCCTGGGTGAGCTGGCCGCCATAACCATTGGGTCCCAGGGACACCAGCAGATAGAAGCCGATCACCGTGGGTGGCAGCACTAGGGGCAGGGCCACCACCGCCGCCACCGGCCCCTTCCAGCGGGACCGTGTGCGCGCCAGCCACCAGGCCAGGGGTGTACCCAGCACTAACAGCAGCAGGGTGGTGATGGACGCCAGCTCCAGGGTCAGCCGGATGGCCGCCAGATCGGCGGCGCTCAGCTCCATGCCATCCGCGTCGGACAGTACTCAGATCTGATAGCCAAAGGCACGGATGATTGCCCGGGCCTTCTCGCCCTGCAGGTAACGGGCCAGGGCCGTGGCCGCGGCGTTGTCCCGGCCCGTGGCCAGGATCACGGCATCCTGGCGGATGGGGGTGTGCAGCCTGTCCGGTACCCGCCAGGCGGAGCCCGTGCGGATGCGCCCCTCCTGCATCACCTGGGACAGGGCCACGAAGCCCAGCTCCGCATTGCCCGTGCTGACGAACTGGAAGGTCTGGGTGATGTTTTCCCCCTGCACGAAGCGCGGCGCCAGGGTATCCGCCAGGCCCAGGGCAGCGAGCACTTCCATCGCCGCCTTGCCATAGGGCGCCAGTCTGGGGTTGGCCAGGGCGATCTTCTTGAAGCCTCCCTGTCGCAGGACCGTCCCGTCCGCATCCACATAGCCCGGCTGGGCCGACCACAGCACCAGAGAGCCGACGGCGTAGGTGAAGCGGCTGCCAGCCAGGGTCAGCCCCTCCCGTTCCAGTTTCGCCGGGGTTTCGTCGTCGGCGGAGAGCAGCATCTGAAAGGGGGCGCCGTTGCGGATCTGGGCGTAGAACTTGCCCGTGGCACCGAAGGCCAGCTGGACCTTGTGGCCCGTGTCCTTCTCGAATTCCGTGGTGATCTTCTGCATGGGCGCGGTGAAGTTGGCGGCCACCGCCACGCTGACCTCCTCGGCCTGAACGGACATGGACAGCATGAGCAGAAGGGGGGCGAGCAACCGGGGAAATGGCATATGCGGACTCCTGAAGCGTGGGAAGAAGCGGTGCACGGCGGTCACGCCGGCACGGCCAGGATGACGTGCGAGGCCTTGATGAGGGCGCAGGCGCGCACCCCCACCCCGAGGCCCAGGGAATGGATGCTGTCGTTGGTGACGATGGCGGCCACGGTCTTGCCCCCCGGCAACTCCAGGATCACCTCGCCATTGACCGCACCCTCCTGGCAACGCACCACGGTACCGCACAGGCGGTTGCGGGCGCTGGTCTTCAGACTGTCCTCCGTGGTGAGGATGACCCAGGGCGCCTTCACCAGGGCAAAGGCCTGCACGCCTGGCACAAGTCCCAGGTGCTCCAGGCTGTCCAGGGTGATGATGGCGACCAGTTCGTCGCCGCCGCCGATGTCCAGGATGACCTCGGCATTGACGGCGCCGGGCTTCACGCCCTTGATCGTGCCGAGGAACTGATTTCTTGCACTGGTTTGCATGTCGAATCTCCTGATCAGGTGGTAGTACGCGTCGAAATCCGCTGTGATCTCGCCCAGCCGGGCGAGTACGCGCGCCCGTTCCTGTTCGAGTTGGCGGTGGGTGGCCACCAAACGGCGGCCGTAATCCGTGAGGTGGGTGCCTCCGCCCTGTCGGCCCCCGCTCTGGCGGGCTACCAGGGGCTGCTCGGATGCGTTGTTCAGCGCTTCGACCGCGGTCCAGGCTGCCTTGTAGCTCATGCCCAGGGCGTTGGCGGCGGCGGCGATGGAACCGCTGGCATCGATGTGGCGTAACAGATCGAGGGGATCCCAGCGCCTGCCGCGCAGCAGCGCCGACAGATCCCGGGTGTCCTGCCTGGCGGTCATGTGGGGCACATCCTTTCGATATGTCGTAAAACTACATAACGGTAGCCGTGCAGGACCGAAGCGCAATTGATGCGCGTCAATTTTGTGCACGGCGCCTGCGTCCAGGATGCCCTTGACCGCCCCATATCCCTGCCGTACACGCCTAGCGGGGTCTGTTTTCATCCATGCGACCCAGCCCGTGTCGACCGCCACCGGCGAGCCGGCACGGGCAGGATCCCGGGGCTGATAACCTGGCCTTATAAGCAAATACAAAAAATTGACTGTCTTCCCGCGGAGGGGACGAATACCCTACTGCCGCCCGGAGTTTTCCTCCATTTCTCTCCTACCCCCCAAAAATTCCCGCAATGGGTTGATTCAAAGAGGTTTTTCATGCGACTGATACTTCTCGGCGGCCCCGGCGCGGGCAAAGGCACCCAGGCCAATTTCATCAAGGAAAAGTACGGCATCCCCCAGATATCCACCGGGGACATGCTGCGCGCACATGTCAAGGCCGGTACCGAACTGGGCGTGGCTGCCAAGAAGATCATGGATGCCGGTGGGCTGGTGTCCGACGACATCATCATCGGCATGGTCAAGGAGCGCCTGACCCAGGATGACTGCAAGGCCGGTTATCTGTTCGACGGCTTCCCCCGCACCATCCCGCAGGCCGAGGCCATGAAGGCTGCCGGCGTGCCCATCGATGCCGTGGTCGAAATCGACGTGCCCGACGCGGAGATCATCAAGCGCATGTCCGGCCGCCGCGTGCATGTGGCCTCCGGCCGTACCTATCATGTGGTGTTCAACCCGCCCAGGGTGGCAGGCAAGGACGACGTCACCGGCGAGGACCTGATCCAGCGCGACGACGACAGGGAAGAAACCGTGAAGAAGCGTCTGGACGTGTACCACGCCCAGACCGAGCCCCTGGTGAAATTCTATGGCGACTGGGGCAAGACCGGCGAAGCCGGTGCGCCCAAGTACATCAAGGTGTCCGGCGTGGGCTCCGTGGACAGCATCACCAGCGCCGTGTTCGCCGGCCTGGACGCCATCAGAAAATAGGCCATGAGCGGGATTCCCGAGTTCTCCGCCGCCGACCACAGGCTGGTGCGCGCCACCCTGGGGGAGCGCTTCGGCGCCCAGGTGGCGGATGCGGTGGAGATCAAGGATGTGGAGACGGAAATCCGTCTGTCGCATGCCGACCGGGAGTTGACGGTGTGCCCCGCCCTGTTCTGGATCGTGGGCGACTGTGCCTTCGTGCTGTCCCGCACAGGGCCGGCCGAGTATCGGGCCATGTTCTACTACTCGGTGAAGGAACGCTACGGTACCGGTCGTGAGGACTACGACAACTTGGGCGACTGCGTCATCGGTCTGCTCAAGGCGCAGGAAGAGGAAGACGCCAGGCGCCAGGGTGAGGCCCGGGCCAGTGGCCGATGAATTCGTATTGACGGGGCGCGGGCGACCGCGCCTTTTGTTTAGGAGAGACCCAGCATGGCCAAGAAAAAGAACGCGTTCTACGCCCAGTCCGGCGGTGTGACCGCCGTCATCAATGCCTCCGCCTGCGGCGTCATCGAGACCGCGCGCAAGCATGCCGATGTCATCGGCAAGGTCTACGCCGGCCGCAACGGCATCATCGGCGCGCTCACCGAGGATCTCATCGACACCAGCAAGGAGACCGACGCCGATATCGCCGCCCTGCGCAGCACGCCCTCGGGCGCCTTCGGTTCCTGCCGCTACAAGCTCAAGAGCCTGGAGGCCAACAGGCGCGAGTACGAGCGCCTGATCGAGGTCTTCAAGGCCCACGATATCGGCTACTTCTTCTACAACGGCGGCGGCGACTCCGCCGATACCTGCTACAAGGTCTCCCAGCTGTCCGAGGCCATGGGCTATCCCATCCAGGCCATCCACGTGCCCAAGACCGTGGACAACGACCTGCCCATCACCGACTGCTGCCCGGGCTTTGGTTCCGTGGCCAAGTACATCGCCGTGTCCACCCTTGAGGCCTCCTTCGACGTGCGCTCCATGGCCAAGACCTCCACCAAGATCTTCGTGGTGGAGGTCATGGGCCGGCATGCAGGCTGGATCGCGGCAGCCGGTGGTCTGGTGGCGGATCACGGCATTCCCGTGGTGATCCTGTTCCCCGAGATCGAGTTCGACCAGAAGAAATTCCTCGCCGCCGTGCAGCGGAAGGTGGAGGAACATGGTTACTGCAGTGTGGTGGTGTCCGAGGGCTGCCACTACCCGGACGGCAAGTTCCTGGCCGAGCAGGGCACGCGTGACGCCTTCGGCCACGCCCAGCTGGGTGGCGCGGCCCCCGTGGTGGCCAACATGATCAAGGATGCCCTGGGCTACAAGTTCCACTGGGCCGTGGCCGACTATCTGCAGCGCGCCGCCCGCCACATCGCCTCCAAGACCGATGTGAAGCAGGCCTACGAGCTGGGCAGGAAGGCCGTGGAACTGGCGATCAAGGGACACAACTCGGTGATGCCCACCATCGTGCGGCTGTCGGATACGCCCTACAAGTACAGGCTGGGCATGGCCGATCTGAAGGACGTGGCCAACGTGGAGAAATTCATGCCGCGCGACTTCATCAGCAAGGATGGTTACGGCATCACCGACAAGTGCCGCAACTACCTCACCGGTCTGATCCAGGGCGAGGACTACCCCCGGTACGAGAATGGTCTGCCGGTGTATGTCACGCTGAAGAACAGGCCGGTGACGAAGAAGCTGAAGGAATTCAAGCTCTGATCACGGTGCGGGTGGGGCGCGGCGGCGCCTGTCCGCGGTCCGCTTCCCCGCGCCGTATTCATACCAGATGACCCTCGACCGCGCACGCCAGCTGCTGAAGGTGCAGGCCGACTTCGGCGGCTTCTACAACGCCAACTCGGCCAAGCTCATCCTCTCCGAGGTGCAAAAGGAGCACGGCCAGGTGGCGGTGGATGGTCTCATCCGGGAACTGGGACTGGAGGCGATTTTTGGCTTCACGCCGGGTACCCGGTTCTCGGGGGGCCTGGCCCTGGGCCGGGAGTGAGTCCGTGCCGGCGGGACGCGGATGCGGCGCTGAAGAAAGGGACAGGTCGCGGCAGGAGGAGAGCCGCAAGGGTGCGGTTGGATATTCATGTGGCTGTTCAAGGAGATAGATGATGAATGAAGGATTGCTGTTTGCCCTGGTGGCGGGGGCCCTGGCCATCGCCTACGGGGTCATGTCCATCGGCTGGATCAACGGGCTGCCCACGGGCAACGACCGCATGCGGGCCATCGCCGCTGCCGTGCAGGAGGGGGCGCAGGCCTACCTCAAGCGCCAGTACACCACCATCGGCATGGTGGGCGTGGTGCTGTTCGTGCTCATCGGCGTGTTCCTGCACTGGACCACGGCCATCGGCTTCGCCCTGGGCGCCATCCTCTCCGGCGCCGCCGGCTTCATCGGCATGAACGTTTCCGTGCGCGCCAACATCCGCACCGCGCAGGCGGCGCACCAGGGTCTCAACGCCGCCCTCAACGTGGCCTTCCGCGGCGGCGCCATCACCGGCCTGCTGGTGGTGGGCCTGGGCCTGCTGGGCGTGGCCGGCTATTACGCCGTGCTCACCGCCACCGGCATGGAGAGTGGTGATGCCATCCATGCCCTGGTAGGCCTGGGCTTTGGCGGCTCCCTGATCTCCATCTTCGCCCGCCTGGGGGGTGGCATCTTCACCAAGGGCGCCGACGTGGGCGCCGACCTGGTGGGCAAGGTGGAGGCGGGCATCCCCGAGGACGACCCGCGCAACCCCGCTGTGATCGCCGACAACGTGGGCGACAACGTGGGCGACTGCGCCGGCATGGCCGCCGACCTGTTCGAGACTTATGCCGTGACCATCATCGCCACCATGCTGCTGGGTGGCCTGATGGTAACGGGTCTGTCCGCCACCAACGCGGTGATCTATCCGCTGGTGCTGGGCGGGGTCTCCATCATCGCCTCCATCGTCGGCACCTTCTTCGTCAAGGCACGGGAAGGTGGCAAGATCATGAATGCCCTCTACCGTGGTCTGGCCGTGGCCGGTGTCATCGCCCTGATCGCCTTCTACCCCATCACCACCATGATGTTCCCGGAAGGTGTCACCGTGTCCGACATGGCCGTGCCCGTCTCCGCCATGAACCTGTATCTGGCCTCGATCATCGGCCTGATCCTCACCGCTGCCATGGTGTGGATCACCGAGTACTACACGGCGACGGAATTCAGTCCCGTGCGCCACATCGCCCAGTCATCCACCACGGGCCACGGTACCAACATCATCGCCGGCCTGGGGGTGTCCATGAAGGCAACCGCCGCCCCGGTGCTGGCCGTATGCGCCGCCATCTGGGCAGCCTACGACCTGGGCGGCCTGTACGGCATCGCCATCGCCGCCACCTCCATGCTGTCCATGACCGGCATCATCGTTGCCCTGGACGCCTATGGCCCGGTCACCGACAACGCCGGCGGCATCGCCGAGATGGCCGAGCTGCCCGAGGAGATCCGTAACATTACCGATCCCCTGGACGCCGTGGGCAACACCACCAAGGCGGTGACCAAGGGCTATGCCATCGGCTCGGCTGGTCTGGCTGCCCTGGTGCTGTTCGCCGACTATACGCACGCCCTGGAGGCCAAGCTGGGTATGGCCACCGCCTTCGACCTGTCCAACCACATGGTCATCATCGGTCTGCTCATCGGCGGCCTGGTGCCCTACCTGTTCGGTGCCATGGGCATGGAGGCCGTGGGCCGCGCCGCCGGTTCCGTGGTGGTGGAGGTACGCCGCCAGTTCCGCGAGATCCCCGGCATCATGGAGGGTAAGGCCAAGCCGGACTACTCCAAGGCGGTGGACATGCTCACCAAGGCCGCCATCAAGGAGATGATGATCCCTTCGCTGCTGCCGGTGCTGGTGCCCGTGCTGGTGGGCCTGATCCTGGGGCCACAGGCCCTGGGCGGCGTGTTGCTGGGCAGTATCGTCACCGGCATCTTCGTAGCCATCTCCATGACCACGGGTGGTGGCGCCTGGGACAACGCCAAGAAGTACATCGAGGAGGGCAACCACGGGGGCAAGGGCTCCGAGGCGCACAAGGCGGCCGTGACCGGCGATACCGTGGGGGATCCCTACAAGGACACCGCCGGTCCCGCCGTGAACCCCCTCATCAAGATCATCAATATCGTGGCCTTGCTCATCGTGCCGCTCATCGCCTGACCGGAGCAGCCGCGGCGACAGGACGGGCCGGCTTGCCGGCCCGTTCGCGTTGGCGCGCGATCTCATGCGCACAGGCGGTTCGACCGTCGCGCCACAGTGCGTGGAGTTTCTGTGGGCGATGCACGTCCAAGCCGTGCCAGGCGGGCCTGCGCACGTCTAGAATCCGAAGGATTGCGGATATCGCGATACCACCGGTTTTTCTCTGAAAGGGATAGTCATGAAACTGAAGCTCATCGCCGTGGCATTGGCCTTTGCCACCGCACCCGCCTTCGCCGCCATGGGCACCACCGAGATTCCCACCTTCGCGGGCCAGGCCGCCGCGGCGGAAGCCGCCAAGAAGGCCATCCCCACCACCCCCGAAGGCTGGGTGATGCGGATGACCGACTTTACCCGCAACATGTCGGCCTTCAAGGATCCGAAAACCTTCGTGTCATGGTTCAACAACGTGACCGAGCCGGGGTTCTATGTCGCCGCCATGCACGGCATGATGGATCCGGGGGGGTGGCTGAACATGATGAACAGCATGGCCCACCCCGACGCGGTGCGCAATTATCTGCAATTCGCGGACCCCAATATCTACCTGCGCTGGAGCGCGGCCAGCCTGGACCCCAACTTCTACACGGCCCTGCTCACGCAGCTGACCGATCCGGGCAAGCTCATGCGCTGGGTCATGCTGCCGTTGGATCCCAAGCTGTGGAACGTCTTCCTGAATACCCTGAACCCCAACACCTACATCCGCTGGGGTATGGCGCCTTTGGACCCGCGGGCCTGGAATCTGGCCGGTACCCTGGCCAACCCGGCGTTGTACACGGGCATGCTCGGCGCCGTGGTGAACCCCTACGGCTATGGCCAGGGCACCAGTAACTGGCTGACCTGGGAGCCCGCGCCGGTGGTCCAGGGGGCCGGCAATTTCTCCATGTGGGACCCGGTGGCCATGCTGGGAAACCTGTCCGGCTTCATTCCCGGCCTGCAGGGTTTCAGCCTGCCCCAGCTGCCCCAGATCGGATGGCCCACCTTTTCCGTACCGACCCCACCGGTCCCTGCGGGCGCACCCGCGGCTGAGGCCGCCGCTCCGGAGACACCGGCCGCGGCGGCAGTGCCGGAGCGCGAACCCGCGGCCCCGGCTGCGACTCCTGAGCCTCAGGCGGCAGCTCCCGCCGCCCCGGTAGCTCCGGCGGTCCCGGCGTCCCCGGTGGTTGAGGCTCCGCCCGCGGCGCCCGCGATACAGCCGGCAGTGCCCGCGCCTGCACCGGTGGCCACCCCCATGCCGGTCGTGCCCGCCGTGACACCGGCAGCAGAGATCGTGGCCAACAAGGTGGTGCTTGCCGGTGATGCCCTGTTCAAGCTGGGCAAGGCCGGTATCAAGGATCTGTCTCGGGAGGGCAAGGCCAGACTGGACGATGTGGTGGCCAAGCTGAAGGGCGTGGGCGAGATCGACCAGATCAAGGTGGTGGGGCACGCGGACCCGACCGGCAACGCCAAGGCCAACCTGAAGCTGTCCGAGGCACGGGCCAAGTCCGTGAAGTCCTACCTGATTGCCAAGGGCGTGAAGCCCAACCTGATCATCACCAGCGGCGTGGGTGACGCCCAGCCCGTGGTGCAGTGTGATGCCAAGCTGCCCAAGAGCAAGCTGAAGGAATGCCACGCACCCAATCGGCGCGTGGAAATCGAGATCCAGGCCAGGGCCAAGTAAAGACCCGCGGATAACGGCATACGATTGCGCAAAGGCCGCCCACGGGCGGCCTTTGCGCTGATCCGGGTCAGCCGGCCGCTGCCCCTGGTGGCGGAAATTCCGCTTCGCCCCCCGGGCTTACCCGTAGCCAGGAGTTCTCGTTCAGGCATACCTCGTGCCGGGCCCAGGCACGAAACTCGGCCAGGCTGCAATCTCCCGCCTTGCGCCGGCAGCGACCGGCCACACCACGATAGCGCACCCGTTCCACACCTTCTTCATCCCTTGCCAGGGTCACCACCAGGCGCACGCCCCAGGAACGGCCATAGGCCCCATTGCTGTAATACGCCTGCGGACGGATTTCCAGTGTGTGTTGCATGCTTGCGGACCTCAGGTGGTGAGGCGGCGGTAGATGTCCGACACCTTCATGGGCAATTGGCGCACGTCGTCCAGGATGATGTAGCGTGCGGCGCCGTACATGTGGGGCAGGTAGTCGCGTGCTTCCCGGTCGATGGTGATGCAGAACGGATGGATTCCGGCGCGTCGGGCCTCCACCAGGGCCATGCGGGTGTCCTCGATGCCATACGGCCCGCGGTAGCCATCGAAATAGTCGTCGGGCCGGCCATCGGACAGGGTCACCAGCACCCGGGTTCTGGCCTCCACGTCTCCGAGCAGGCGCGTGAGATGGCGGATGGCGAAGCCCATGCGGGTGTATTCCTGCGGCTGGATGCCGCAGATGCGGGCCTTGACCAGGTCGGAGTAGGGCTCGTCGAAGGTCTTGATGCGAAACAGCTCGCAGCGTTTGCGGGTGATGCCGGAAAAGCCGTAGATGGCGTAGCGGTCCCGCAGCAGTTCCAGGGCCTCGCACAGCAGGATCAGGGCCTCCCGCTCGGCTTCGTTGATCCAGCCCTTGGTGGAGCCGGACATGTCCACCATGAAGGCCACGGCGATGTTGCGTTCCGCCCGGTGCAGGCGGGTGAACAGGCGGTCGCTCATCTCGCGTCCGTCCCGGGCGTCTGCCAGGGCCTCCACCAGGGCATCGATGTCCACGTCGTCGCCCTGGGCCTGGCGCTTCTCCACCCGGTCCTCATCGCGCATGGCCTCGAAGCCGCGGCGCAGGTGCTTGATCAGGCCGGCGTATTTTTCCAGGGTGAGGCGGTGGAAACCGTCCTCTGCGGGGGGGACCTCTTTTTCCCGCATGACGCACCAGTCCTTGCGGTAATGCTCGCGGCCCATGTCCCATTCCGGATAGAAGGTGGCGCCCTCCTCGTGATAGGTACCCTGCCAGACCGAGTCCGGATCGGCGGTCTGCTCCACCAGCTGGCTGGGGTCGTATTCGCCTTCCCCGGCAGGCACCAGGTATTCCGGCGGGATCTCGCCGAAGTCCAGCCAGACGGAGGTGAGCAGGGCCTTGACGTCCTCCGGCGGCGTCAAGGGCAGTTCATCCAGGGTCAGTTCCAGATCCAGCCTGCCGGCCTCGTCATGGGCGCGCGCGCCGAACTGGTGTGGCCGGGTCCTGATCGCTCGCCCGGACCCGTCCGCCCGATGCCCGTGCTCCTGCAGCAGTTCCGCCAGCTTGACCCGCAGGCGGGCCTTTTCCTTTTCCTCGCGGCCCTTGCGGGTGGCGCGTACGGCTTCCATCCGGAGGCTGCCCTGATAGCACCAGGGTCGGAAGTCGGGCAGCCGCAGGGCCTGCGTCAGCAGTGCCAGGCTGTCCCGCAGGCCTGCATCGGCCTGGGTCAGGCGTTGGGCGAGGGGTGACCAGCCCGGGGGCAGTCCTTCACCCAGCTGCTTGCCAAGGTGGAGCATGTCACGGTGCAGGCCGGGCAGTTCACGCTGGATGCGGGCCGTCAGACGCAGGGTCTCCAGGCCATGCAATTGGTGCAGTGCTCGCTCCGGGTCCGGGAAACGCGCACAGGCCATGGCCAAATCGTCGCGCAAGGTACCGAAGCGGATCTGGGCCCAGAGCAGGGCCGCCATGGCCTTGGCCAGCTTGAAGTTGTCCGCCCGCGCGGGGAAGCGGGCCAGGACTTTGGGCAGAAAGATGGTTTCGGTGTCGGTGTAGGCCTCCTGGCCCTGGCGCAACGCCAGGCTTCGACCGGACAGACCGTGCAGGAAATTGCCCAGTACCCCGGCCACATCCTCGAACAGTACGCCGGCGGTCATTTCCAGCTGACGCCCGGCGAAGTGATCTGCCTCTTCCATCACCGTGAGGGCGTGACGCAAGCCCTGGCGGTCGTATACGTCGCAGGCCCCCAGCACCCAGGCCTGCATGAGGCGGCGATCCATGCCACCGATGAGGGCCGGTGCGCGACGGGCGAACTGCCAGGCGATTTCCGGGTTGGAGCTGGCCACCCGTTTGGTCCAGTCCAGGATGAATTCCTGTTCTTCCGGTGGCAGGGCGGCGATGCTCTTGGCCGTGGCGCCTACCTTGCGGAAGCTGAAATCCGCCTCCAGCCATTCTTCCAGCAGGGGCGTGATCTGGTCGGCGTTCATGCTCGTGACTCAGAAGATGGAAGAGGACAGCTCCTGGATGGCGGCCAGCATGTCGCCATCGTCGGTGAGGGCCTGGGCCACGGCGCTGCTGCAGGCACTCACCGGCTCGATGCCACCGGCGATGAGCTTGCCGGCGTGCACCAGCAGGCGGGTGGAGGCGCCCTCCTCCAGGCCGCTGCCCTTGAGGTTGCGGGTCATCTGCGCCAGCTTCACCAGGCGTTCTGCCATGCTGGCATCCACCCCGGATTCCGTGGCTACGATGCGGCGTTCCAGTTCGGCGGCGGGATAGTCGAATTCCAGGGCCACGAAGCGTTGCCGGGTGGATTGCTTCAGGTCCTTGAGCACGCTCTGGTAGCCAGGATTGTAGGAGATGGCCAGGCAGAAGTCGTCCGCTGCCTCCAGCAGCCGGCCCAGCTTCTCCATGGGCAGCGTGCGGCGGTCATCCGCCAGGGGGTGGATCACCACCATGGTGTCCTTGCGTGCCTCCACCACTTCGTCCAGGTAGCAGATGCCGCCTACCCGCACGGCCCGGGTCAAGGGTCCGTCCACCCAGGTGGTTTCTCCCCCCTTGACCAGATAGCGTCCCACCAGGTCGGAAGCGGTGAGATCGTCATGGCAGGATACGGTGATCAGGGGACGCTTCAGACGCCAGGCCATGTATTCCATGAAGCGGGTCTTGCCGCAGCCCGTGGGGCCCTTGAGCAGCACCGGCAATTTGTGACGCCAGGCGGCCTCGAAGATGGCGATCTCGTTGCCGATGGCTTCGTAATAAGGCTCTTTCTGGATGAAATGTTCTTCCGGGACGAGGCTGTGGGCGTCCACGCGGGACCTTTCTGGACAAGACGGTAATAGGCGACAAATTTTATCGGCTTTTTTGCTGGCCTCCCAGGCAGACGCTTCTTGACAGGCTGTAACCGCTGCTTACATCTTCACAACAGGCGGGACACAGCGGGCTTACAGCTCGGGCCCAGAGTGGGAAGCGTCCGCCGCCGAATGGTGTGGCGGCCGCCAACCCAAACGAGGAGTGACATGATGAACATCGCCAAGACCGTGAAAACCCTGTGTATCGTGGGCGTGACTTCCCTGGGCCTGCAGGCCGGTGCCGGCCAGGCCGGCTACGAGGACCATCGTGCTTTCCAGAACCCTTACATGCCCGTGCCCCAGACCCATTTCAACACTGACTTCAGGCAACAGCTGGAGGACATCGAGTCGCGCATGGACCGCCAGTTGCAACGCATCCTGAACGGCATGGAGCAGGGCAGACTTAGCATGCGCGAGGCCACCGGGCTGCTGCGGGAGCATCAGGACATCAATGCCCTGGAACGTCGCTATATGCGTGACGGACACCTGGGACCGCGGGAGCTTGCGGATCTGGACCGCCGCTTGGACAGTGCCAGCAGGCATATCCAGTGGGAGAAGCGGGATCGCGAGCGCACCGGGTTCAACGACCGCTTCGGTGGGGGATATCGCTGAGCAGGCCGGGCCCAGAAATGCGGAAGGCCGCCCGCTGCGGCCTTCCACATGTGCGCCAGGGGGCTGATCAGCCGCAGTCCTTGGTGCCGCAACCCAGATCGCCGGGTCGGCCGGGTTCGGCGTATTTTTCGTCCTCCAGGCGCTCCCGGTTGGCCTCATATTCGGCGCGGATGGCTTCCGCCCGGGACTTCAGCCGTGCCATGCGCGCCTCGTAGGCACCCTCCCGTTCCTCCAGGAAACGTTCGCCGAACAGGGCGTGCTTGAGGAAGTTGTAGCCGAATTCCATGAGGGCCTCGTCGTCCGCCAGCAGGGTGGCCATGACCTCCAGGGGTACGTCATAGGTCTTGTTGAAGGAATCGCTGGACACGAAGGCGCGGAAGCGGTCCACGTCATAGCTGGCCATGAAGAAGAGCTGGTTGGATACGGCTGGCGGCTTGCCGATGGCCGGCCCGGCGGACTTCTTCTTCAACACCAGCTGGCGCCAGCCCCGACCCTTCTCGTCGTAGACGTCCACGCCCTGTTCCTGGCGGTACGCGTCGATGCTCAGGGAGCGGGGTTCCTGGTGACCCAGGCAATGCCTTTCCTGCACCAGGGCATAGGAGGTGCGATCGGTGGACTCGTCCTGGTTGCGCAGGGACAGCAGGGCCACCGGGTAGTAGCGGCAGGCCGTGGGCCGGTCCTCATACACGGCACATCCCTCGGGTGTCATGAACCTGCACGCGGTACCTCCGTCCACGGGCCGGAACTTGACCCCAGGGGTACCGTCCTGGTCCATCTCGTAAGGCACGGTGTAGGCCTTGAGGAAGTCGCCGGAGGACAGGTTCAGCCGGTTCTTCAGACGGATGATGTCGTAGGGCGTCAGGGTGATGTCGATGTTGGAGCAACAGGCATTCCAGCAACCCACGCCCTTGTGGCAGCGGAATTGGATGACCTTGTCGCCGCCCAGCATGGTGGGCAGGACCGGGCTTGCATCGAAGGGGGCGTGGTCCGCCAGGTTCTTGTAGGGGGAGTCTGTCATGGGCAACCTCGGAAATCGGCAACGCATGGCGCTATATGGGGGCCAACGGGGTATCCGCAAGGGCGGATGGGCTGCCGGTTCAGGTGTCCGCGATCTGATAACGCTTGATCTTGCGCCAGAGCGTGGACTTGTCGATTCCCAGGATGTCCGCCGCCAGGGCGCGATCACCCTGCGTCTCGCGCAGGGTCTTGCGGATGAAATAGGCCTCCACCTCGTCCAGGCTGCGAGGAGGCAGGTAATCCAGCGAGCTGGTCTTCATCTCCCTGGGTGCCACCAGGCTGTCCGGCAGGCAGTCGATGTCGAGTTGCTCGCTCTCGGTGAGGATGATCATGCGCTGGATGATGTTTTCCAGTTCGCGCACGTTGCCGGGCCACTCGTGACGCATCAGGGCCCCCAGGGCGCCAGTGCTGATGCCGCTGATGGCCTTGCCCAGGCGCTTGCTGTGCTTGTTGAGGAAATAATAGGCCAGCAGGGCGATGTCCTCGGGACGGGCGCGCAGGGGCGGCACCTCGATTTCCATGATCATCAGGCGGTAGTACAGGTCCTCGCGGAACTCCCGTTTTTCCACCAGCTCGCGGATGGGCCGGTTGGTGGCGGCGATGACCTGGACGTCGACGCGGATGGGGGTGACGGCCCCCATGGGATAGAAGCTGCCGTCCTGCAACACCCGCATGAGCTTGGCCTGCAGGGCCAGGGAGGCGCTGTTGATCTCGTCCAGGAACAGGGTGCCGCCGTTGGCGGCCTCGAACAGGCCAGACTTGTCCCGATCGGCGCCGGTGAAGGCCCCTTTCCTGTAGCCGAAGAGCTCGCTTTCGATGAGGTTGTCGGGGATGGCGGCGCAGTTGATGGCGACAAAGGGACGGTCTTGGCGCTTGCCCCGCATATGCACCTGGCGCGCCACCAGTTCCTTGCCGCTGCCGCTCTCCCCCTGGATGAACACGCTGCAATCGTGGGCAGCCGCCGCCTCGATGAGGCGGCACAGCTGCTCGATCGCACGAGACTGGCCGATGAGCTCGCCGCTTTCCCTGTAGAGGCTCTGGCGCTGGCGCAGACGGCGGTTTTCGGTGGCCAGCAGATAACGGTCCAGGGCCCGTTCCACCACGCGCCGCAGCTCGTCGGTATCGAACGGCTTTTGCAGGAAGTCGTAGGCCCCGGACTTGAGTGCGGCCACGGCGGCCTCCACCGAGGCATGGCCGGACACCAGCACCACCTCGGTGCCGGCGGCGTGGCTCTTCACGAAGGTCAGCAGATCCTGGCCATCGGCCCCCGGCATGCGCAGGTCCGTCACCACCACGGCAACCTCGTTGTGTTCGACGAACTCCATGGCCTCGTGGGCGTTTTCCGCACCCGCCACTTCCAGGGCCTGTTCGGACTGCCTGACCACGGTCATGATGAGGCCGCGCATGGTCGGGTCGTCTTCCACTACCAGAATGAAGGGCGGGGACTCGCGGGGCGGCGCCTTCGCCGCGCTGATTTTCTCGGTCAATTCTCGCTCCCGCCCATGCCCGCGCGCTGGGTGTCCACCGCCGGCAGCTTGATCAGGAAGCGTGCCCCTTCCTGATAGTCCTTGTCATAGAGGATGAAGCCACCCCGCTTGGCCAGGATGGCGTGGCAGATGGGCAGGCCCAGGCCGCTGCCTTCGCCCACCTGCTTGGTGGTGAAGAAGGGGTCGAATATGCGGCTGTACTGGCCGTCCGGCACGCCCGGCCCATTGTCGGTCACGCTGATGATGGCGTAGGCATCGTGCAGGCGTGTGCTGAGGGTGATGCGGGGCTGGGCTACCCCATCCAGGGCATGGATGGCATTGACGAGCAGGTTGGTCAGCACGATATCCAGCTGACCACAACCCCCCTCCACGACCAGTCCTTGCGCCAGCAGGTCCAGCTCGACCTCGATCCTGTAGCGCTTCATGCGGCAGTTGAGGAAGGTCTCGATGAGCTCGCGGATCAGCTGATTGAGCTCACAGGTCTCGCCGCTGCAGCGATCCGCGCGCGCGTAGTTGAGAAGATCCTGGACGATGCGGGCGCAGCGCTTGGTCTCGTCGGCAATGTGTCCGGCGTATTCCGCCAGTTCCTCGGGCCGGTGCAGGGACTGCCGCAACAACTGGGCATAGCCCTGGATGCTGCCCAGGGGCGTATTCAGTTCGTGCGCGACGCCGGCGGCGAGCTGGCCCATGGCGACCAGTTTTTCCCGCATGGCCACGGTTTCCTGCAGACGCCGATAGGCGGAGATGTCCTGCAGGATGAGCACCCCGCCCAGGGCGTTGTCCTCGTCGCTGTAGAAGCCCAGATTGAGCGAGAAGTAGCGTTGACTGCCCGGTTCGCCGAGGCTGATTTCCTGGTTCAGGATGGGCTGCTTGTAGAGGAAGGCGTCGCGCAACAGGGCACGGTCGCCCTCGCCCAGGAGCAACAGGTCGAACAGGTTGCGCCCCATCGGGGATCGACCGGTGAAGAGCTCCTCTGCCTGTTTGTTGGCCAACACGACCTGCAGGTCGTCGTTCAGGCTCAGCAGGGCACCGGGCAGGCTTTGCAGCAGGGTGTTCATGCGGTTGCGCTGGCTGAGGAAGAGGCCCTGGCACTCCTCCACGGTGCGAAACATGGTTTGCAGGGTCTGCACCGTCTCGTTGTATTGGCGTGTCTGCCGGCCGGTGTAGGTCCATTGCAGGCCACGCAGGGAGACCGGATCCAGCAGGCCTTCGCGCGCGCGTATGATCCCGTGTCCCAGGCGGCGCAGGGCGAGGAACTCGCCCGCCAGACAGACCAGCAGGGCGGGCACGGCCACGCCCAGCGAGGTCTTCCAGAGGGTGGGGGCCCACCCCGCGAACAGGCCGTACAGACCAAGCAGGGCCAGCACGCCAAATCCAATGCCGAACATCATCACTGGCTTATACCAACAAAAAGCGGCCCTGTGGGCCGCCCCGAAAGAAATGGCAGGCACACGTGCCCTCCGCCTGCCCCGGGGCAGACGGAGGGCACTGCACCCCGCTAGAAGATGAACTGCAAGCCGAAGGTGAGCTGGGAATAGTCCCGTAGCGCCGGGATGGTCGGATGATCCTTGTCGAAGTCGGCCTTGGCATATTCCAGGGTCAGCTTGAGTTTCTGGCCATCCAGATAATAGTTCGCGCCCAGACTGTTCAAGGTGCGGTCGTAATACTCCGTCAGGCCGGTCCGGATGCCGTAATCCGCCTTGTCATGCCGCGCGAAGAACTGCAGGCGGCCAGGCCCCACCTTGCTGGGCAGCATGTAGCCGGCCTTGAGGTAATAGCCTTTGAGATCCCCGTTGATGGGGTAGTTGGGGTCGGGGGTCTGGTTCGTGACGCCCTCGGAGTCGTAATCGAAGTAGGCGCCGGAGAGCGTGTAGACGCCACTGGCGGCCGGGTATTCGAAGAAGGCATCCAGGGTCCAGGCCTTGTAATCCCTGGGGTCCGCGCGCATGGGATAGTTGGCGTAGGCGATATCCCGCTGATAGTCATAGGCCGCGCCCACGGTGAATACCTTGGAAGTGCCCAGGTAGGTGCCCAGATAGCCGTAGTTGAATTCCGGGTCCAGGAAGCTGTAATGCACGCGTGCCGTATAGCGGTAGTTGTCCTTCGGCTTGGCGGCGCTGTCACGTCCCTCGGCCACCATGAAACGGTATTGCAGTTTGGCATCCAGCAGATTTCCCCATAGCGCCACGCCGGTATCGCGCGTGCCGCCAAAGGGCGTATAGGCGAGCAATTCCGACCGGTCCAGGGTCAGGGGTTCCAGGCAGGCCTCCAGGTTCTCGCGCGAGAAGGTGTTCTTGAATTCACCGACGATGAGGCGCAGCGCGTCGGAGTAGTCGACGGTGATGTAGGCATCCCGCCAGAACACATCGTTGTCCGCGTTGGGGTACCCACCTCCCTCCAGCTGGGCGTAAAAGCCGATCATGTCGTTCATCTGGCCGGACAGGGCGAGCCGGTTGCGACGCAGGAACAGGTCGTTTTCGTCGCTCGAGCCGGGGCCCTTGAAGTCCTGATTCCAGGCCCAGGCCTGCAGGGCGTAGGTGAAGGTCAGGGAGCCCTCGTCGCCGAACTGCAGGGTCGGGCCGGCCTGTGCGGCTCCGCTTGCCATGCTCAGGGTGATGGCAGCGGCAAGACAGGATAGGGCCAACGTTTTTTGTGGATTCATATCGTGCGCTCCTGGCTACGGGTCATTTGTATTTGGCTTCGACCTTGGCCAGGTCGCTCTTGTGGCATGTGCCGCAGGATTCGGCACCCGATTTGGGCGATTTCAGCATGCCGCTGTGCGCCATATCCTCCTTCATGATGCGTGGGTTGCCCTTGTGACAGCCCACACAGGAGTTGTTGACGGTCTTGTGGTGCACATGCCAGGGGGACTTGCCGGCGTCCACGCCGGGCGCGGCGGCGCGCTTACCGTTGTGGCACTTGAAGCAGCTGGAGGCGCCCATGCCGCAGGCATTGGCCAAGGCGATGGGAGAGGCCTTGCGCAAGCCCTCCTGTACCACCGTGAGGGACTCGGCGCCCCATCCGTTTTGCGCGACGCTCTGCGGGGCGTCTTCCCGCGTGGATGTGCCGCCCAGCCAGGACAGCGTCAGGGCCACGGCGGACAGCACGATGCCCGCACGCAACCATTTGCCCAAGGTGTCATCGGAACGCTTCATTTGCCTCTCTCCTCGTCTGTGAATCGGAATGCTTCGTCTTGTCCTCGCCGGGCTTGGGGTTGACGTCCCGCAATCGTTCCAGCCCCGCCATGGCGCGGCGGATATCCGCCTCGCTCAGGCCGGAATCGCATGCGCATACAGACCCCTTCGCGCGGTATTTCAGCCGTGGCGAATCCCCCGCTGCAAGCGAGTGCACCTGGCCCAACGCCAGGCACAGCCCGCATACGCCGTATAGCCATTTGTGTCCCGTATGCATCAGACACTCCCGGTAAAACACGACATTCTGTTTTAAGCATGATCAATGCCAAAAAACAAAACCCTTAATAATCAATGTTATGTATGAATTCCGTTCAGGCGCCGCATTGCAGGAGCGCGTTTTGCCGTGTCCAGCCTTTCATATTGCAATCATGGCCCGGCCTCGACCCGCAGGGCGGTGAAATGGGTGCCTGCGGATTCCGCGATGCTCTGGTCCAGCAGTCTCCGGGATTTCTCCGAGAGCTTCAGGTGTTGGCGGTTGTGCTGGAACATGCGCTCGTAATGCTCCCGTGGTCGCACATCGGCGCGGGCCTCCACGCGCCAGCCCGTGCCCGCCGGAGCCTTGAACACTTGGCTGAAGACATGTCGGCCGCCGGCCGGGATGCGGGTGTCGGCCACCTCCCGGGTCATTTCCACGTCCGCCGTCCAGCCGATCACGTCGCGGCCCAGTTCACGCGGGGGCCTGCCCGGCTGGCGCAGGTCCAGCACCAGATCGATCTTGGCCACCATGTAGGTGGGCAAGTGGTGGCCGGCACCCTGGTTGCGCGCCTCCAGCACGGCCCGGAATTCATGCCCTCCCAAGGCTTCCAGGCGGAGTTCCAGAGCCAGGGCCTGACGCACCATGTCCGGGTCGTGGATGCCACGCCAGAGATGGCGCCCCTCCGGCATGTGGCAGGACTGGCAGTTCCGTTTGCCGGCGTAGGAACTGGCCAGCCACTGCGCGTAGGTGTCCTCGCGCAATTTGCCGGCGAGACGCGGCCCGTCTTGCGGAAATTGATGGCAGTGAGCGCAGAAGCGACTGTCCTGGAAGCCCGGTGCAGCGATGGAGCCGCCATGCGGTGTGCCCGGATTCGCGCGCTTGCCGGGAGGAGGGCCGTAACGCTGGTGGCCGCGTACATGGCAGGCCGCACAGCTCAGGCCCTGCAGATGCAGGTCCGCCGGCACATAGGCCGGCGCTCTGGTGGCGGGTGCGTTGGGCCAGCCCATGTCGCGTGCCAGCAGGGCCTTCTGCTCCGCCAGGGGGGCATGGCAGCGCAGGCAGTCATTGCTCTGTGCCGGCCCCAGGGTTTCCACCTGCCAGAGCAGCCCGGGCCCCATGGTGTGGCTGTGCAGGGACCCTCGCCATTGCTGGTACTGGGCCGGATGACACTGGCCGCAAGCCTGCGGCGCCAGCGAGGCCTCCAGATCGGAAAAACTGGTCGGAGGTGTGCCCTGCGGGGGCAGAGGCTCCGGCCAGTGGCCGGCAAGGAAGGCCGCCACGTCCTGAGACCCGGGTTCTGGGCTACAGCCGTGGAGTCCCAGGAACAGGCACGACAGAACTGCCGCGCAACCTGAGCGATATGCAGCTCGCAACATCCGCGCTCCAAAAAAAGGCCCACATCCGGTGTGGGCCCGAGGTCCGCATGCCCTGACTAGTCCGCTCAGCCTCCGCAGGGGTTGCCGGGGATGCTGCCGCCGCCGCCCGAGGGCAGGCTCTCGCCGGTCTTGTAGCCCTTGTCCTCATTGATGATCTTGTTGGTGTTTGCGGCGTACGGATCGGTCATGGTGCGCGGGTTCACCAGCGCGCTGCTGGTGGCCGGGCGGAAGAACGAGCGCGTGGTGGTCAGCCAAGGCGAGTCGGCCGGCAGGAGGTAGTTGCCGTTCTTGTCCAGAATGTTGGACATGGAGTTCCATTCGGTCATGGCGCCATCGTAAAAGCGCGTGGGCTTGCCCAAGATGACCGTGCTGACGATGCCGGTGATCATGGCCCGAAAGGTGGTCTCGCAGTAGGTGATGACGGTGTCTCCGGGCTGATAGGCATTGCCCGCGCCTACCGGCATGTAGTCGTGGCCGACGAAACCCATGCCGTTGACATCGGTGCCACCCGCAAGATAGGCCGCCAGGTCGGCCTTGGGCTTGTAGCTGTAGCCCTTGGTGGCATCCAGCATGAGGGTGTACTGCAGTTGCAGCGTGCCCCAGGGATGCCCCTGGCGCGCACCGGCATTCTGGAACGACCACATGTAGTTGTTGGGATTGGTTGGCGCGCAAGTGGCGCTGCCACAGGCCTGGGCACCAGGGGTGTCGGGGTCCGCGTCCTCGCCGCGCTCGACCATCTGGCCGGCGCTGTACTGGCCGAGGCTGCGCGCATCCCAGATGAAGATGCCGTCGCCCTTCACGTTCGAGTCGGACCCGGGCAGCAACTGCAGCAGTTGACCCGCGGTGATCTGCAGCTGGGTGTTGTCCACATGCAGGCTCTTCACCGTGAAGCTGCCGTTGTCGGGGGGTACGGAAGCGGCGGCCTGGAAGTCTCCCGCAGCCAGACCGTTGCCATTCAGCCACTGGTTGCCGCCGTTGAGGATGGCCAGGTGGGCCTTGTCCACGCCCCAGTAGCGCAGGGCGTACCAGATGCGGCCCTGCGCCATGGCGTTCGGATTGCTGCCGGTGCCCATGGCGGCGACGATCATGTCGCGACTGGGATCGATGTTGAACTTCTTGAGCAGGGCGTCCATGGCCGCGCCTCCGGGCACCATGCTGACCGTTTCGACCACTCCGTTGCTGCGGGTCTGGACCCAGTCCGAGGAGGGGGACAGATAGGTGAAGATATTGACGCCATCCGGCTTGATGTACTCGGCCCCGGCGGGACCGGCAGAGGACTGCAGGATCACCAGCTTGCCGGTGATGCCGGCGGGTCGGTTGTTCACCCAATCGTTCATCCAATGCTTCAGCGTGGCGGCGGTGATCAGGCCGTTCACGTTGTTGTCGTAGTTGGCGTCCGATTCCTGCGCGATCATGGCCGGGCTGTTGATGGTGTACTGGATGCCGCCTACCGTACCCGAGGTGGAGCTGCCACCGCCGCCACCGCCGCAACCGACCAACAATCCACCCGCCACCAGGGCGGCCGCCAGCCAATTCAATTGACCTTGATATTGCATGCCCATCTCCTCTCGCATCGATCCTCGTAAACGGGGCCGGATGACTCCGCTGTTCACTTCACACTCGCCGGTTTGATCACCATCGGCAACACTTCCCCCTCCAGGGCGTCGAGCAGGGCCGGGTAGTCGCCCCGCAGGAAAAACTCTTCCACCTCCGCGCCCGCTGCCCGTAGGGCCGGGGCGAGGCCGGCCAGGCCTGGCTTGTCCGCGCGAGGGTGGATCAGCAGCACCTTTTTCTTGTCGTTCATACGCAATACACCACGTCGCTGTAGAGGATGCGCGCGGCCAGGGCATCCAGGTCATGACCGATGTCGTCTATCGGCACATCGGCGAAATCCAGGGCCTCGCGCTGCGTGTCGGCCTCCGGGCCGGTCACGGGCTCGCCCCAGACGGCGATGGCCACGGCGTCATCCAGCAGGGTGAGGCCGCTGGCCATGCGCAGGGCCTCCACCTTCTTGTCCGCAGCCAGCATCAGGATCTTTTTCTGACGACTCAACTCGTTCTCCTCAGAACACCAGGACCCGGTCGCATCGGCGTACCAGCTCGGCGTCCTGGTACTGCCCGCCGATGACCACATGCTCCGCCAGGGCGGCGGTGTCCACCTTGCCTTCCGCGTAGTGGGCAATGCTGTGCTCACAGACCGACACCTGGGCGCGGCCTTCCCGCGCCCGACGCACGAAGCCGGGATCGGCCAGCAGCATCACTCCGGTATCGGTGAGGAAGCATTCGGCCTCCCAGCCCCGGTCCCGGACCGCATCGATCAGGCCCATCGTTTCGGTCAACCAGGCGGCATCGGTCACCACGATTCCCAGTCGCATGCCTCAGGCCTTCCGTATCTTCCAGATGAAGTTGCCCGCGTCTTCACTGCGCTGGAACACGTCATTGCCGTCGGATTCGCACATGGCCAGGATGGATTCGCCCGAGGACGGGTTGTCGAATACCAGGGTCAGCACGTCGCCGGAGCCCATCTTCTGCATGGCCTTCTTGGTGTACATCTGCGGATGGGGACAGCTGTAACCCTTGACGTCCAATGTCCATTCCCCCGCTCCGGTCTGTTCGAAGCTCACTGCCATTTTCGTCTCTCCTTTGCTAGCAAATGCCGATGCGCGCCGCGCCTCACAGTCCGAAGCTGTCCTCCCGGGACAGCTTCCAGTCCATCCACTTGGTGAACACCTTCACGCCTGCCAGGCCACCCAGCACCATGCCCAGCAGGAAGATCCAGCCGCTGGGGTCGCCATTGGTGACGGTGGCGAAGAACGCCCCGATGTTGCAGCCCATGGCCAGGCGCGCGCCGATACCCATGAGGATGCCGCCGGCGATGGCGAAAAAGGCGGTCTCCCAGGTGGGCATCTTCCATTTGAACTCACGCCGCAGCAGGGCCAGGATGGCCGCGCCCAGGATGATGCCGATGGACATGAAGCCGGGCGCATTGAGCAGCGGATTGGGCAGGCCGTTGTCCAGGCCGAAAAAGATGTTGTCCATCATGTCGATGCCCAGTCTTTCCATTACCCAGCCACCCCACTGGGCCTCCTGCGTGGTGATGTACCAGTAGCCCGGATCGAAGACCGTGTCCTGGATCGACAGTCCGTTGGTATAGCCCATGGCGGTCAACAGCTCGCCGAAGTTGAAGATCTCGTAATGTGCCCGCAGGGCTCCGGTCACATACATGTGCAGACCGGCAAAAATCCCCAGACCCACGCCGGCGAGGGCGGTGTTCTTGGAGCTGGTGCACATGTTCCAGATGCCAGCCAGCTCATCCCCCAGAGTCAGGGAAGACTTGCCCAGCCTGCGCACGTAGCCCTTGCGGAAGTAGTAGACGTACAGCCCCACCAGGAGCACGAGCACGGGCAGCACGGCATTCAGGAAGGTGTTGATGAGCACCGCCGTGACGGGGGACTCCGTGACCCCCATGATCTCGGCCAGGGTGGTGCCCTTCAGATTCCAGACGTAGCCGGCTGTGAAAAGGTCGAACCAGCCACGGGTGACGGACAGCTCCGCCGGCATGTCCTTGGCCAGAGCCGATTCGGCCCAGCCCGCTGGGGTCAGGCCATCGAACCAGCTGCCGCCGGCCACCACCATGGCCTGCGAGAAGGAGATGGCGAAGATCACCAGGGCGGAATTCAGATTGCCCTCGCCGGCCTTGTAGAGAGAGCCGGAGGCGCATCCACCCGTGAATACGATGCCAAAGCCGAATATGAAGGCGCCGATGAGGATGTGCCAGCCGAGGACGTTGGGATGAAAGGTACTGTGACCCGTCAGGGTGACGAGGCCGGCGACGATGGCGTACAGCGCCACGGCGATCATCATGCCCACCGCCATGCGCGGGACCTTCACGGCAAACAGGTCGCGCACCGCCGCCGCCATACAGAAACGACCATACTGGAGAAACAGGCCATAAATGAGCCCGAACCAGACATAGACCAGCAGGTAGAGGAAGCGGTTGTCGATGGACAGGGCCCAGAGGGAACCCAGGGTCACGGCGACGACGATCATTGCTGAATAAAGCCTGTGGCGGTTCAGCTCAAACCAGCTCGCCGATTGCATTGTGCTGACATTCGTATTCAATTCGCCTTCTCCACTTGCCTCAAGGTTTCAATCACCCGCCGGTCTCACGCTTCCTTGCGTAGATACAGGCGCCAGCAGTCCGATTCCCGGATGGTCAGCAGGTGCGAGCAGACCAGGGTATCGGCCAGTGACGGGAACGTCTCCACGGCAGCCGGGTTGTCTGTGACCACTTCGATGACCTCGCCCGCGTCCACCATGGCCAGAATCTTCATGGTCAGCAGCTGTGGTCGTGGACACATGGCCCCCATGCAGTCGATGACATAGGCCACCCTTACCGGACCGATGCCGGGCAGGATCTCCTCATGCGCCATCAGTGACCGAGGTTCCCGTGGTCGCTTGAACAAGTAGCCCAGCCAGTTCACGCATCTCTCGCGGATCAGATTCCCCATTTCTCCTAGCATGTCTTGTGCCAAACTATATTAATCTTTGCAATCAGATACATATGGATTGAATGCGCAGTTGGGTGGGAAAAAATTGCAATGCGGCCGGCGCGTCACCCGCGGAAATGGCTTTTTGCAATCCTTGCAGTCTGGAACCGATGCGTCGGCGGAACGGGACACGGGCACAAAAAAACCGGGCGCCTTGTGGGCGCCCGGTTGCCGTGTTCGAGAAGGATTACTTCTTGAACAGCTTGGACTTGTCCACCAGATCGACGTGGCGACGCTTGAAGTTGGTCCACTTCTTCGTCTGCTTGTCATAAATGGAGTTGCCGAAGACTTTCCAGTTTTCCTCGTCGATGAAGTTCTTGTCGGTCCGGTAGTAGAAGCCGGGATAACGGGACTCCTCGCGGAACTGGATGTGCTTCATGTGGGCTTCCGCCGTCAGGATGCGGTGGTAGTTCTCCCAGGCCCGCAGCAGCTCGTGCAGGTCCTTGGCGCGCATCTTCATGGCGTCTTCCTTGAGCATCTCCAGCTTCTGTTCGGCCACTTCCAGCATCTTGTCATTGGTGTTGTAGTAGGTGGCCACACCGGCGACGTACTCGTCCATGATCTTCTGCAAGCGGAACTGCAGCATCTTGGGCGTGATGTAGTTGGGGTTGACGTCGATGGCGGTGGTGTAATCCTTGAACTCCAGGTAGGTGCGCACCGGTCGGTAGATCTCTTCCACCAGGGCGTCGACGGGGGTATCGAGCTCCACCTTCAGGTCCTTGTTGTCCAGGCAGTACTTCACCATGGCCTTGGCTGCCAGGCGGCCTTCGGTGTGGGATCCGGAGGAGAACTTGTGGCCGGAGGCACCCACGCCGTCACCGGCGGTGAACAGGCCATTGACGGTGGTCATGCCACGGTAGCCCCAGCTCCAGCCGCGGGGCAGATGCGCGGGTACGCCGTCGATCTCGGGATCGGCGGCGGTGGGGGCGCCCACGTCGGTGGGGCCGGACACCCAGATGCCGCAGCAGCCGGAGTGGGAGCCCAGCAGGTAGGGCTCGGTGGGCATCAGCTCGGAATTCTTCTTTTCGGGCTCGATGTTCTCACCCACCCAGATGCCGCACTGGCCGACGCACATATCCAGGAAATCCTCCCAGGCTTCGGCTTCCAGGTGCTTCACCTCGCGCGGGGACAGGGTCTCGCGCAGCTTGCCCAGGGCGGTCACGGTATCCATCCAGATGGGGCCGCGGCCTTCCTTCATCTCCTTCAGCATGACGTGGTTGCGCAGGCAGGAAGCGGGCACGGCGGCCTGGCCGTACGGGGGATACTGGTCCAGCATGGACTTGTTCTTGCTCAGGTAGTCCTCGCCATAGCCGTTGGTGGCCTTGGCCTTGAACAGCAGGAACCAGGCGCCGACTGGGCCGTAGCCGTCCTTGAAGCGGCAGGGCACAAAGCGGTTTTCCATCATGGTCAGCTCGGCGCCGGCCTCGGCCGCCATGGAGTAGGTGGAGCCGGAGTTCCACACCGGGTACCAGGCGCGACCGGTACCCTCACCGACGGAACGCGGACGGAAGATGTTCACGCAGCCGCCGGCGGCCAGCAGGATGGCCTTGGCCTTGTAGACGTACAGCTTGTGTTCGCGGGTGGAGAAACCGACTGCACCGGCGATGCGGTTCTTGTCGTTGGCATCGTTCACCAGCTTGACGATGAACACGCGCTCCTGGATGCGGTCCATGCCCAGGGCCTTCTTGGCGGCCTCGGCCACGATCCACTTGTAGGATTCGCCGTTGATCATGATCTGCCACTTGCCGGAACGCACGGGCTTGCCGCCGTCCTTCAGGGAGGGCAGGCCTTCGCCGATGGCTGCGGCGCCGTCGTGACGCTCGCCGTTGGCGTCGGTCTTCCAGATGGGCAGGCCCCACTCCTCGAACAGATGCACGGAGTCGTCCACGTTACGGCCCACGTCATAGGCCAGGTCGTCACGGGTGATGCCCATCAGGTCGTTGGAGACCATGCGCGCATAGTCGGCGGGGTCCTGCTCGGAGCCGATGTAGGTGTTGATGGCGGACAGGCCCTGGGCCACGGCGCCGGAACGGTCCATGGCGGCCTTGTCCACCAGCTTGATCTTCAGGTCCACGCCGGCCTCGGCCTTGGCCACCTCGGCCCAGCGCATGACTTCATAGGCGGCACCGCAGCAGGCCATGCCACCACCGATCAACAGGATGTCGACTTCTTCCTGGATGACATCGGGATTACCAAATTCAGCCATTTCTAATACCTCTTTTAAATTACTTGCGGATCAGTTCGGCGGGGTTGCCGGCACGGTAGCCGCCCGTGGTGTCACGGGTGAAGGAGCCCACGGCCTCGATGTCAGCCAGCTTGGGCATGGGCTTGCCGCCAAACGGATCGATGGAACCCTCGGGGGTGGTGCGGATGGGGAACTTGAAACGCTTCAGCACGCCGTTGCGGAACTTGATGGTCCACATGATGGAGTCGGAGCCGCGCAGGGGCTGCACGGAACCCCCCAGGGGCACCACGTCGGCGTAATGGCGGCACTCGATGGCCTGTTGCGGGCAGATCTTCACGCAGCTGTAGCACTCCCAGCACTGCTCGGGTTCCTGGTTGAAGGCGCGCATGGCGTGGCCGGTCTCGGAACCATCGCGGTCCAGCTTCATCAGGTCGTGCGGGCAGATGTACATGCAGGCGGTCTTGTCTTGACCCTTGCAACCGTCGCACTTGTCGGTACGAACGAAGGTAGGCATGGATAACACTCCTTGTTAGCTAACAATCCGCGTGCCTGTACACGCGGCCCATTCAGAAAAACCGGGCCCGTCCTTGGCCGGGGCGTATCGCGATTCCGCTTCCGGTGGGCCTGGTACCGAATCGTTTGCTCAGGCGGCAGAGTGCCCCTTGAGCTCGATCTTCACGTTTTGTTCGGCGCTCAGGCCCTGGTAATACTTGCGCAGCACCTTGGCCACTTCCGGGCGGCTGAAGGTGGGAGGCAGATCCTGGCCCTCGGAGAGCATGGCGCGCACCTTGGTGCCGGACAGCAGGATGCGGTCTTCCTTGGTATGCGGGCAGGTGCGTTGCGAGGCCATGCCACCGCACTTGTTGCACCAGAAGGTCCAGTCGATGTTCATGTTCTTGGTTTCGAGCGAACCGGCCGGGATCTCCTCGAAGATCTTCTGCGCGTCGAAAGGCCCATAGTAGTCACCCACGCCGGCATGATCACGGCCGACGATGAGATGCGAGCAACCGTAGTTCTGCCGGAACAGGGCGTGCAGCAGGGCCTCGCGCGGGCCGGCATAGCGCATGTCCAGGGGGTAGCCGGCCTGGATCACGGTATTCTTCACGAAATAGTTGTCGATCAGGGTCTGAATGGCCTCGGAGCGCACCTCGGCGGGGATGTCGCCCGGCTTCAGGGCCCCCAGCAGGGAGTGGATCAGCACGCCGTCCATGGTCTCGATGGCGATCTTGGCCAGGTATTCGTGCGAGCGGTGCATGGGGTTGCGGGTCTGGAAGGCGGCGATCTTGGACCAGCCCATTTCCTTGAACAGGGCGCGGGTCTCGGCCGGAGTCATGAACTGGGCGCCGTACTTGGCCTTGAAGCCGCCGTCGGACAGCACCTTCACGGGCCCGGCCAGATTGATGGGACCCTGGTCCATGACCATCTTCACGCCGGGGTGGGCGATGTCGGTGGTCTTGTAGACCATCATGCACTCGTGCCCCTTGTCGATGCCGTAGATCTCGGTCACCTTCATGGTGCCCATGATCTCGTCGCTGTCGGAGGCCACCAGGGCAACGTCCTGACCCAGGCTCAGGGTCTCGGCCACCTTGGTGTCGGTGGACAGGGTGACGGGGATGGGCCAGAACAGGCCATTGGCCATCTTGTAGCCGTCGCACACGCCCTGCCAGTCGCCATGGGTCATGAAACCTTCCAGCGGGGTGAAGCCGCCGATGCCCAGCATGATCAGGTCACCGGTTTCACGGGAGGACATCTTTACCTTGGGCAGGCTCTGCGCACGGGCCAGTTCGGCCTCGCGTGCCGCGCCTTCGAGCATCAGGGGCTTGAGATCGCCACCACCGTGGGGCTGCACGAGTCGGGACATGAGGGCTCCTAGAGGGTTGATTAGTAAAGGCTGATACTCCGAACGGAGCGCGAGGATAACATCGCCCCCCGGGTCCCCCTAATCAGACTTATTTCTTTGCAAATAAATTTTTTTTGGGATGCCGTTGTCTGCATATTGCGCAGCCGGGCCGGGGTGGTCACGGGCTAGAATGGCATGGTGTCAACGGGGGAAATCGCTATGCGTGCTCTGAGTGGAGGGGTCTTGGTCGCCATGCTGCTGCTGGGCGGCTGTGCCGGTCAGGCGATCCAGCGCAAGGATGGAACGAGCAGCGAACGGGAATTTTCGGTTGCCAGCCTTGCCAAGACCGATGTGGACGTGATCAGTGAGTTGACCCAGCGGGAGGTCATGAAAAGCCTGAGGTTCGTCGCCGGCAAGCTCTACAAGCGCAACCCACAGGAATACAGGAAGGCGGGGCTGGAGTCCCCCGAGGCTGCGGTGGCCCGCATTTTCGAGCATCTGGACAAGGGCAGGGACTCACCCATCGCCCTCATGAACTGGCAGGACAACTTCGGCCTGGCCTTCCAGGACGCCTACAACGGAGACCGGGTGTTTGCCTTCATGGCGGCCCTGACCGGCATGGTCATGGCCTCCTACGATTACAAGACGGCCTTTTACCTGGCGGATCGTCTGGATCCGCAAAAGCTTTACAACAGCGCGCGCAACATCGAGGTGGCGATCTGGAAACTGTCCAATGCCAAACTGGCCAACGGTGGCAAGGCGCTGATCACCAACAGCATCGATGGCGACGTGCAGAACCTGAGTTTCGAACGCGAGTTCGGCAAGATCATCGCGCAGCAGGACATGCTGGCGCTGATCATCGAAGACCGCGGCAACCGTACCATCACCCGCGCCATCCAGAACGCGGCGGCCTTCCGTTTCCTGCCCATCTGAGGCGGACACGGGCGCACAGGGACATTCGCCATGGCCATCATGGACGCCATCGACTACGACATCTTCGGTGACGACATGCAGTATGTGGAGGTGGAACTGGACCCGGGTCGGGCCGCCGTGGGCGAGGCCGGCATGCTGATGTTCATGCAGGACGGCATCGAGATGGAAACCGTGCTGGGCGATGGTTCCGTCGCCCAGCACGGGCTGCTGGATAAGCTCGTCGGTGCCGGAAAGCGCTTGCTCACGGGCGAATCGCTGTTCATCACCATTTATGCCAACACCGCCGCGGAGAAGAGACGGGTGGCCTTCGCCGCGCCCTATCCGGGCAAGATCATCCCGGTGGATCTGGGTCGGATCGGCGGCACCCTGATCTGCCAGAAAGATGCCTTTCTGTGCGCCGCCCGCGGAGTGAACCTGGGGATCGCATTCCAGCGCCGCCTGGGCGCGGGCATCTTCGGCGGCGAAGGTTTCGTCCTGCAAAAGCTGGCAGGGGATGGCATGGTGTTCTTTCATGCCGGCGGCACCATCGCCGAGAAGACCCTGGCACCAGGCGAGTCCATCCGAGTGGATACCGGCTGTATCGCCGCCATGCAGCCTTCGGTGGACTTCGACATCCGCTATGTGGGCAAGATCAAGACGGCCCTGTTCGGGGGCGAAGGTCTGTTCCTCGCCCGACTCACGGGGCCCGGTAAGGTGTGGCTGCAGACCCTGCCCTTCTCCCGCCTGGCCGACCGCATCCTCGCGGCCGCACCCAGCGCGGGCGGGCACCAGGTGGGAGAGGGCCCGCTTTCGGGAGGCTTGCTGAGTGGGGACAAGCGCTAGGGCGGACCGCGGACGGGTATGTCACGATGGACCTGATCCTCTGGCGTCACGCCGATGCCCTGCCCGGTTCTCCGGACCTGGAGCGTCCCCTGAGTCGGGCAGGGTACCGCCAGGCGCACGGGATGGCGGCCTGGCTGCGGCGTGTATTGCCCGATGAGACACGCATCCTGGTGAGCCCTGCGCTTCGCGCCCTGCAAACCGTCACGGCCCTGGGCAGGGCGTACGAGGTGGTGCAGGCCCTGGCTCCGGGCGCGCAGGCGTCCCGCCTGCTGCAGGTTGCGGGCTGGCCCGGGGCCGCCGGCGCGGTGCTGATCGTGGGGCATCAGCCTACCCTGGGTGCGGCCTGTGGGCGACTGTTGTGCGGCGGTGAGCAGGGTCTGACCCTGCGCAAGGGAGGCGTGATCTGGCTGGCCAGGCGGATGCGCGAGGGCGGGGCGCAGGTCGTGCTCAAGGCACTCATGACCCCGGAATTGCTGCCGGCGGAGGTGCAGCCCACGGGGCCCGAACCTACTCGATGCCCAGCTGTTCCACCCAGGTCAGGGCCTGGAGGTGGGCCCCGCTGACCTGTTCAGGTGTCAGCATGAGGGACAGGGCGAGGTCCTCCAGGTGCGCGTCATCGGCCCTTTCCATCGCCTCTGCCAGGGCCAGGAAGGGGCCATACAGGCCGCTGCGGTCCAGCAGCGCATCCGCGATCCTGTCCGGGATGGCGATTCTGTCCAGCACCTGTTTCATGTCCATGTCCAGCATGGCGGGCAGGAGCGAAAACACGCCGACGATGAACAGATTGTCCTGATCATTCCGGGGCAGCGTGACCTGGCCCAGCAATTCGCACAGGCGGCCACGCGTGATCGCGGTACGTGCCAGGGCGGGTGATGTGGCATGAGTGCCGGCGGTGGCCAGGAGCAGGGTCAGCCAGCGATACATGGGCTGCATACCCAGGATGCTGACCGCGTGGCGAATGGACTGGACTTCGCAGGACAGGCCAAAACCGGCTGAATTGATGTAGCGCATGAGCTTGAAGGTGAGCGCCACATCCTTCTTGAACAGGGCCTCCAGATGCCGCACTTCCGCATCCTCCTGGCGCACCTTTTCCAGGAGCTGCAGGATGGTGGCGTGCGCGGGGTTGATGACACGCTCCACCAGGTTTTCGGGACGCGCGAAGTAATAGCCCTGGAACAGGTCAAAGCCCAGTTCGCGGCAGAGGTTGAACTGCTCCACGCTTTCCACCTTCTCCGCCACCAGTCGGGCGCGATGCCGCCGCACGTGTTTCACCGTCTCGGCCAGCTGCGCGGGTGTATATGCCAGCACGTCCAGCTTGACGAAGTCCGCCAAAGGCAGCAGGGGCTCGGTCTCCGGCTGAAGGCTGAAGTCGTCCAGCGCGAGGCGATAGCCCTCCTGCTTCAAGGCGCGCAGACGATTCAGGAGGGTGTCGGTGGCCTGCACCGTCTCCAGCACCTCGATCACCACATTGTCCTTGGGCAGCAGGGAGGAAAAGTCGGACATCAGGACGGGGACATCCATGTTGATGAAGGCCTGCTTGCCCTGCAGCAGCCATTTCGTACCCATGTCATACAGGGTGTTGGCGATGATCCGGATGCCCGCGTCCAGGTCCGAATTCACCTGGGCGGTCTGCGCATGTGCGCCATGCCGAAACAGCAGCTCGTAGGCAATGATGTCGTGCCTGGGGTTGACGATGGGCTGCCGGGCGATGAAGGCATTGGCGCTCATGGATTTTTATTGGCACAGATGGGCAAACAGGCTGCCTGGGGTGTCCGCCTGCGTATCGGTGAGGAGTTCTTCCATGTCCAGTACCAGGACGATGGAGCCGTCCCCGGACAGGGTGGCACCGGCGATGCCCTTGGGCTTGATGTCGGACAAGGGCTTGATGACCACGTCATCCCGGCCGACAAAGCCGTCCACGGCCAGGATGAAGGTGGTGTCCACGGCGTGCATGAGCACCCCGAAGGCCGGCGCCTGTCTGGCCTGCCAGCCGATGAGGCGAGCCAGGCTGCGGATGGGCAGGACCTCGTCCCGCACCACCATGGTGGCCCGGCCCGAGACACGTTGCAGTTCCTCGGGTTTGATGGGGATGATTTCCCGCACCATGGACAGGGGTACGGCGAAGGACTGGTTGTTGAGGCGCACCACCAGTACCGGCAGGATGGCCAGGGTCAGGGGCAGGGAAACGGTAAAGGTGGACCCCTGTCCGGGGACGGACAGCACATCGATCTTGCCGTTGAGCTTGGTGATGTTGGTTTTCACCACGTCCATGCCCACACCCCGGCCGGAGACGCTGGAGATCTCGTCCTTGGTGGAAAAACCGGGCAGGAACACCAGATGCAGGCATTGTCGGTCATCCAGGCTGTTGGCGGTCTCAGTGTCGATGAGGCCTTTCTGCACGGCCTTGTCACGGATCACGTCGGGCCGCATGCCCTTGCCGTCATCGGAGATCTCGATATAGATGTGATCGCCCACCTGGCTGGCGGAAAGTGTGACGATGGCCTTGGATGGCTTGTTGGCGGCGCGGCGTGCCTCCATGGTCTCGATGCCGTGGTCGACGGCATTGCGCACCAGGTGCACCAGCGGGTCGTTCAGGTCTTCGATCATGGTCTTGTCCAGCTCGGTCTCCTCGCCGGACAGCACCAGTTCCACATCCTTGCCGAGCTGGCGTGCCAGGTCCCGAGCCAGGCGAGGGTACTTCTGGAACAATCGACCGATGGGCTGCATGCGCGTCTTCATGACGGCGTTTTGCAGGTCGGAGACCAGGAGATCGAGCTGACTGACGGCCAGATCCAGGTTCTTGAGCGTGTCCTGGTCCGTGCGGCCGTGCAGGATCTGCGACTTCAGGTTGGCGATACGGTTCTTGGTGAGACCGATTTCACCGGACAGGTTCAGGACCTGGTCGAGGCGTGCCGTGTCGACCCGGATGGTGGTTTCCTTCTGCAGGCTCTGCGCGGGCGCGGAGCCCACGGGGGCGGCGCGGCCGGGTCCGTGCAAGTCCTGGATCGGCGTGTTGACCGGGGTGCGTGGTGGTTCGGCCGCGTTGACCGCCCGGGTCAGGGTCCTGGCCACTTCCTGGGTCGGGGCATTTGCCGGGGTGGTGGCCGGCATGGAGGCGCCGGTGAGGGCGGCGTGCAGGATATCCCAGTTGATGTCCTCGGCCGCCGCGGTGGTAGCTCGCGCTGCTGGGGCCGGAATTTCCGCCGCGGCGCCGGGTGCGGCGGGGGCACGCGTGGGCAGGGGTCGGCCGGAGATGGCCGCCTCCAGGCTTTCGAGCAGGCCCTCATCGGCCGGGCCAGGCTGCATGCTTTGGGACAGGTCGGCAAACATGTCGCGTACCGTGCCGGTGGCGGCCATGATGCTGTCCATGACTTCCGGGGTGAGGGTCGATTCGCCGTTGCGCAGCTTGTCGAACAGGTTTTCTGTGCGGTGGCACAGGGTGACCAGGTGTTCCACGTTCAGAAAACCTGCCCCTCCCTTGATGGTGTGGAAGCCACGGAAGATGTCGTTGAGCAGGTCCCGATCATTGGGGTGTTTTTCCAGCTCCACCAGCTTGTTGTCCACCTGCGAGAGCAGTTCGCCCGCTTCCAGGAGAAAGTCCTGCAGCAGTTCTTCCATTCCGGCAAAGTCACTCATCGTAGTCTCCTTCCTGCCCTTGACAGGGCCCCGTCTGGGGTTTCAGGTCTATCCCGTCGCGCCGAGGCCCGGCCCCGGGCACGAAGCAGGGTATGGCATGGGCAGGGGCGCCTTGACTCGCCGCGGTGGCCTAGAAGCCCAGGCTTTCCAGCAGTTCATCCACCTGGGCCTGGTTGGTCACCACATCTGCGCGACCGTCGGCCTTGATGACCGGGCCATTGAGCAGGCCGGTGTCCACGGTCTGGCGCAGCTCCTGCGGGGTGGTTTCGATCAGCAGGCCCAACAGTTGACGCTCCAATTGTTGCGCGGCCTCGAGAATCTTTTTGATGACCTGGCCAGTCAGGTCCTGGAAATCCTGGGCGAGGATGATTTCCATGAGTTGGGCGTGGGTGGCCGAAGTATGCCTGGGGATCTCGGCCAGAAAGCCACGGGTGTCCTGTACCAGGGTCTTGAATTCGTCCACGCCCAATTGCTTGTTGAACAGCCTGTCCCACTGCGCGGACAGGGCCTGGGCCGTGTCCCCCATCCTTTCCTGCACGGGCTGGGCATTCTCGGCCGCGTTCAGCGTGCGCTCTGCCGCCTTGGCGGTCATCGACGCGATGTAATTGAGCCGGTCGCGGTTGTCGGGCAGATCGCTGGCGACCTTCTCCAGGGCCTTGTCCAGGCCGAGCTCCCGCAACAGGTTGTGCAGATTGCGGGTCATCTGGCCGATGCGGGAGAAGACCCGGTCGGCGCACGCGGCCTCGTCGCGCCCACCCATTTCCTCCTGGTTGACCGCCGCGGCGATGCTGTCGAACAGGGCTTCCAGCTCCGGGGTGTCGGTATCCTGCACGTCTCTCTCTCGCGCTTTCTCCACGCGCGGCGGCATGGCGCTGGCGATGCTGTCGAACAGGGCTTCCAGTTCGGGAGAGTCACTGCTCATTGCGGCTCCTTGTCTGCATGCATTGCCGGAAATACGCGATCACATGCCGAATTTTTCGAAGATCTTGCCCAGCTTTTCTTCGAGCGTGGCGGCGGTAAAGGGCTTGACGATGTAACCGGATGCACCGCTTTGCGCGGCCGCGACGATGTTTTCCTTCTTGGCCTCGGCGGTGATCATGAGGACGGGCAGGTGCTTGAGGCTGTCGTCGGTGCGGATGGCCCTGAGCAGTTCGATGCCGGTCATGTTGGGCATGTTCCAGTCCGTCACCACGAACTGGTAGTTCCCGCTCTTGAGTTTCTGCAGGGCAACGACGCCATCCTCGGCCTCGTCCACGTTGGTGTAATCCAGTTCCTTGAGCAGATTGCGCACGATGCGGCGCATGGTGGAAAAGTCGTCCACGACGAGGAATCTCAGGTTCTTGTCGGGCATTGCTGTCCTTTCTCTTTGCCTTGGCCAGGTACTCGTCGGAAACGAGAATCTTACCGTCTCAGGAAGGCTAGCAAGGTATCGGCCAGCACGGCGGGGTCGAACTTCGCCACATACGCATCCACGCCCACCTGTTGCCCCATGATGCGGTTGGCCGCCGACGAGAGGGATGAATGCATGATGACGGGGATGCCTGCAAAGCGCTGATCGGATTTGATGTTCCTGGTGAGGACGTAGCCGTCCATCTCGGGCATTTCCGCATCGACCAGAATGAGCTGTATGGCTTGTCTGAGTGGATTGCGCGCCGAGGAGGCGCGCTCCGCCATGTTGCTCAGTTTCTCCCAGGCCTCCCTGCCGTCATTGGCTTGCACGTATTTGACGCCCAGCCGGTCGAGTACCGACATGATTTCCTTGCGCGCCACGGCGGAATCGTCGGCAAAGAACACCGTGGCTTCCCAGGAGGGGTCCATTCTGGGCAGTGACGGCAGGGTCTTCTCGCCCAACACTTCCACCAGGACCCGCTCGACGTCGAGGATGGAAATCAGCCGGCCGTCATCCAGCTCGGTGATGGCGGTGATCATGCCGTCCTGGCCGGCCAGGTTGTTTTCGGGCGGCTTTACCTTGTCCCAATCCACCCGGATGATGCGATCCACGTCCTGCACGAGAAACCCCTGGGTGTGGCGGGAAAATTCGGTCACGATGAGCGTCTGGCCGATACTCTGCGGGGCACCCTCCAGGCGAATGAAGTGCGCCAGGGAAATGACCGGGATGATGCTGCCGCGCAGCGAAATGACGCCCTCGACCCCGGCGGGCATGTTGGGCGTGAGGGTGATGGCGGGCGTGGGCGAGACCTCACGCACCTTGAAGACGTTTATGCCGAAGGTTTCATGGGTACCCAGGGAGAACAGCAGCAGTTCCATCTTGTTGGAGCCTGCCAGTTTCGTGCGCGCATCGACGGTATCCAGGAGTTGGACGGATTCCAGGGGATTCAAGGCGAGGTTCTCCGGTTATTTGAGCAGGCGGTTGAGCACTTCGGCCAGGCGATGCGGCTCGAACTTGGGAACGTATTCGTCCACACCCACCGACAGTCCCAGCTGCCTGTTGGCATCTGAAGAGAGAGAGGAGTGCATCAGCACGGGAATACCGGCAAAGCGGGGATCCGTCTTGACGTTCTTGGTCAGCACGTAGCCATCCATTTCCGGCATTTCCACGTCCGTGAGCACCAGCTGAACCATATCCGAAACGGGACGCCCGGCGATTTCGGCCTGGGAGGCGATCTTCAGCAGCTCATCCCAGGCCTGGCGGCCATTGATGGCCGGTATGCCGTGGACCCCCAGTGCCTCGAGCGTGCGCTCCACCTGCTTGCGCGCCACGGAGGAATCATCCGCATAGAACACGGTGCGGTTGGTCTTTTCCAGGGGTACCAGGCTGGCGAACAGGTGGCTGTCGTCCTCCTGCGCGGTGTCCGCGAGGATCTTCTCCACATCCAGCATCATCACCAGGCGGCTGTCCCGCAGTTCGGTGACCGCGGTGACCAGGCCGCCCATGCGCGCCACCAGCATACTGGGAGGGACCTTCATCTCGGCCCAGTCCAGACGCAGGATGGTATCCACCTCGCCCACCAGGAAGCCCTGGGTATGACCGTTGTATTCCGTGACGATCATGATGGCCGGTGGCGCGTCGGTGGAAATGCCGATGTACTTGGCCAGATCCACCACGGGCACCAGTACGCCGCGCAGGCTCACCATGCCCTCGACGGCGTTGGGCATGTCCGGGGCGCGGGTGATTTCCGGAATGCGCATGACTTCCCGTACCTTGAAGACGTTGATGCCGAAGGTCTCCTTGCGTCCGGTGTTCATGTCCAGACCCAGCGTGAACAGGAGGATCTCCAACTTGTTGGCCCCAGCGAGCCGGGTGCGGGCATCGATACGTCTTAGCAGTTCCGACATGGTGGCCTCATGAATCCAAGATTGCCCTGGAAGATCGGTTTTTCTGCGTCACCATCGGCTGTGGCTGAGAAAACTTTAGTTGCGTGCGGCCGTCCAGGTGGGGCAATGCTTTAATATCCCGTGTTCGTGTTGCCGGATTTTTTATGTCCCATCCTCCCGCGGATGACACAGAGTTGCGTCAGGCATTTGCCTTGTTCAGTGAAACTTCGGAGAAGCTGGCCGAGACGTATCTGGAGTTGCAAGCCCAGGTGGGCCGGCTGACCTCGGAGCTGGCCGCGGCCAACGGTGAGCTGGCGCGTCGCGAGCGCCTTTCCGCCCTGGGTGAAATGGCCGCGCAGATGGCGCACCAGTTGCGCACGCCCCTGGCCACGGCATTGCTCTATGCCGGTCATCTGTCCCGCCCTGTCCTGAGCGATGCGGACCGTGTGCGTTTCGCGGACAAGACGCTGCAACGCTTGCGTTATCTGGAGCGTCTGGTGCAGGACATGTTGTTGTTCGTCAAGGGTGCTCACGCCGTGGGTGGCGAGTTTCCGCTCTCCGCCTTGCTGGACGAATTGCGCCAGATCGTGCAGCCGCAGGCGCTGCTCAAGGGCGTGCAGCTGGAAATCGGCGAACCCGACGCGTCGGCGCTCCTGTCCGGGGATCGCCAGGCCATTACCGGTGCCCTCATGAATCTGCTGGAAAACGCCCTGCAGGCCAGCACGCCGGGTGGCTGGATCGGACTGATGGTCACGGGTTTCGGCAGCCCTTTCGCGGCCTTCTGCATCGAGGATGATGGCACGGGTATCCCCGAATCCGCGCGGGAGCGTCTGTTCGAACCCTTTTTCAGCACCCGCGGCGAGGGTAGCGGTCTGGGGCTGGCCATCGTGCGCCAGGTGGCAGATGCGCATGGGGGCTGGGTGGAATGGACGCCACGGGAGGGAGGAGGCAGCCGTTTCCTTCTGTACCTGCCTTTCGCGCCTCAAGAGCAGGCCCATGGCTGACTTCCTGCCCGTACTGGTGGTGGAGGACGATGCCCCCTTGCGCGAGGCCTTGGCCGATACCCTGGAAATGGCCGGCTACTCGGTCCTGTGTGCGGCGGATGCGGAGCAGGCCCTGGCCCGCCTGGAGCAGGCCGCGCCGGGCCTGGTGCTCACGGATGTGCAGATGCCAGGCATGGATGGCCACGCGCTGTTGCGCGCCGTCAAGGCCAGGCGGCCGGAGACCCCCGTCCTGATCATGACCGCCTACGGGCAGATCGAGCGCGCCGTGGAGGCCATGCGGGATGGGGCTTCGGACTATCTGCCCAAGCCGTTCGAAGCGCAGCGTCTGCTGGCCGCGCTGGCGCGTTACTACCGGCGTGGCGATGACATCGGCGACGGCCTGGGCATGGTGGCGGAGGATCCCGCCAGCGTGGCCTTGCTGGATATGGCCCGACGGGTGGCCGCCACCGATACCGGTGTGTTGCTGACCGGGGAATCCGGCGTGGGCAAGGAGGTCTTTGCCCGCTTTATCCATCGTCATTCCGCTCGGCGCATGGGTCCCTTCGTGGCGGTCAACTGCGCCGCGATTGCCGAAAACCTGCTGGAGTCCAGCCTGTTCGGGCACGAGAAAGGTGCCTTCACCGGCGCGATTTCCACGCAGGCCGGCAAATTCGAACAGGCCCATACGGGCATTCTGCTGCTGGATGAGGTGGGCGAGCTGCCGCTGCATCTGCAGGCCAAGCTGTTGCGCGTGCTGCAGGAGAGGGAAGTGGAACGCGTGGGAGGGCGCACGGCCATCTCCCTGGATGTGCGGGTGATCGCGGCCACCAACCGGGACCTGACGACTTTGCTGCGTGAAGGTCGCTTTCGTGAAGATCTGTACTACCGGCTGAATGTGTTTCCCTTGGAAATCCTGCCGTTGCGGCACAGGCGCGGGGACATTGCCGTCCTGGCCCGGCACTTCCTGCGGCGTTTCGAAACGGTGGTGGGCAGGGTCGGCTACAGCCTGTCCGACGCGGCCCTGGCCGAATTGACGCTCCATGACTGGCCCGGTAACATCCGAGAGCTATGTAACGTGGTGCAAAGGGCCATGGTTCTGGCGCCTGGCGTGGAAATCGGGCCCGAGCACCTCATGTTGCCGCGCCAGTCGATTGCGAGCCAAGCAAGTGCCGTTTCACAGGCCCCAACCCTGCCCAGGAGCGACATGGGGCTCAAGGATGTGGAACGTGAGACGATACTGGGCATGCTGCGTCGCATGGCTGGTTCGCGTCGCCGTACGGCCGAGGCATTGAGCATGAGTGAGCGGACCTTGCGTCACAAGCTCAAACAGTACCGTGAGGCAGGCTTTCTGGATGGAGACGACCTCCTATAATGGAGGCTCAGGAGGCAGGGCGATGAGCAATATCGATCAGATGGTGAATCAGTTGCGTGCCGTCGCGATACAGGCAGCGGGAGCATCCACCCCGACGGTCGCCCAGGCGTCTGCGCAGAACGAAGGTTTCGCCGCGTTGCTGAAGTCGGCCGTGAACGAGGTCAATAGCGCGCAGATGGATGCCCGGCAGTTGACCCGCCAGTTCGAGGCCGCCGACCCGGATGTCAATCTGCAGGATGTGGTCCTCTCGCTACAGAAGGCCAGCCTGTCCTTCCAGACCATGGTGCAGGTCCGCAACAAGCTGGTGACGGCCTACCAGGAAATCATGAACATGCAGGTCTGATCGGGCTCGATTGACGGATGGCCCTCCCGGCGCAGCATCTTCTCAGTACCTTTTCCCAACGCCTCAACCAACTGCCCGCCTCGCGCAAGATGGGCCTCGCGGCTGCCTTGGCCGCCGCCATAGCGCTGGTCGTGGGTCTGTTCCTGTGGTCCCGCGGCCCGGATTACCGGGTTCTGTTCTCCAATCTGTCCGAGAAGGATGCCGGCGCGGTTACGGCCAGCCTGCAGCAGATGAACGTGCCCTACAAGACCGAGGCGGGCGGGACGCTGTTGGTGCCGGGTGACCAGGTCTATGACCTGCGTTTTCGTCTGGCTGCCCAGGGTCTGCCCAAGGGGGGGGCCGTGGGCTTCGAACTGCTGGATGCCGGCAAGCTCGGCATGACCCAGTTTCAGGAGCAGGTGGCCTATCAGAGGGGCCTCGAGGGCGAACTGGCGCGTACCATCCAGTCCCTGTCACCGGTGCAGTCCGCGCGCGTGCACCTGGCCATACCCAAGCCTTCGGTATTCATTCGTGACCGGCAGTCGCCTTCCGCTTCGGTGCTGGTCAACATGCATCCCGGGCGCGTCCTGGACGCGGGACAGGTGCAATCCATCGTGCATCTGGTGTCCAGCAGTGTGTCCGAGCTGTCACCTGGCAATGTCACGGTGGTGGACCAGGCCGGAAACCTGCTTACCACACGCAAGGAAGCGGGGGCCATGCAGGGGCTGGATGCGGGTCAGCTGGATTATGTGCGCCAGATGGAGGGCTATTTCGCGTCCCGCATCGAGGCCATCGTTTCCCCCATCGTCGGGCAGGGCAACGTCAAGGCCGAGGTGCGCGCGGATCTGGACTTCTCAGAGTCCGAGGCCACCAGCGAGACCTACAAACCCAATCCCGCGCCGGAGACCCAGGCCATTCGCAGCCAGCAGTCCGTCGAGGACGTGAATGCCGGCGGCGGCCAGGCCCAAGGCGTACCCGGTGCCTTCAGCAACCAGCCGCCGGGCCCCGCCACGGCGCCCCTCACTGCCCCCGCCAATGCCAATGCGGGTGTGGCCACGCCCGCCGGCCAGTCCGGTGCGGGTGGTTCCAGCCGCAGGGAAAGCACGGTCAACTTCGAGCTCGACAAGACCATCCGCCACGTCAAGGACCCGGTGGGACGCATCAAGCGTCTGTCCGTGGCCGTGGTGGTGAACTACCGCGCGGCACTTCCGGGACCGGAGGGCGCGCCTGGCAAGCCCACCCCGCTCACGGCCCAGGAACTGGAACAGATCCAGAACCTGGTCAAGGAGGCCACAGGCTACAACCAGGAGCGGGGTGATACGGTGAATGTGGTGAATGCCGCATTCACCGAGACCAAGACCGAAATGGACATTGCGCTCTGGAAAGACCCGGACAACGTGGCCATGCTCAAGTCCCTGCTGAAGAACCTGCTCGTGTTCGGCTTGGCCTTCTACCTGGTATTTGGGGTGTTGCGCCCCTTGCTGCGCGACCTGATGAAGCCGCTCGAAGGCGGCACGGCGCGTGCCAACGCTGACGCGACGGCTGGAGCTTGGCAGGAGGATGCGCAGGGCTCCGGCCATGGCCGGGATGAGTCCTATGTCTTGACCCTGGGCAAGGTCAAGGAGTTTGCCAAATCCCATCCCCAGGCCACGGCCGAGATCATCAGGGAATGGATGGCCAAGGAATGAGCGAGCAGAGCATCAATGAATGCGCCATTCTGCTGCGGGCCCTGGGGGACGACGAGGCGGCCGAGGTATTCAAGCACCTGGGACCCAAGGAGGTGCAGAAGCTCGGCACGGCCATGACCACGGTGCAGAACGTGAGCCGCGAGCAGATGGAGGCGGTCTTGCACAGCTTCCACAACGAAACGGAAGGCCGCATCAGTCTGGGCGATTCCAGTGAATACATCCGTACCGTCCTGAAAAAGGCCTTGGGCGACGACAAGGCGGCGCACCTGATCGACCGCATCCTGCAGGGCCACGAGAGTGCGGGCATAGAGAGCCTGAAGTGGATGGATGCGGCCAATGTGGCTGAGATGATCCGCAACGAGCATCCGCAGATCATTGCCACCATCATGGTGCACCTGGATCGGGACCATGCCAGCGAAATCCTGAACCTGTTGACGGAACGACTGCGCAACGATGTGATGCTGCGCATCGCCACCCTGGAGGGGGTGCAGCCCCTGGCCATGCGCGAGCTGAACGAGGTGCTGACGCAGTTGTTGGCCGGTGGGGAAATCACCAAGAAGAGCTCTCTGGGGGGCGTCAAGACCGCCGCGGACATCCTCAACTACATGGGAGGCGCGGTGGAGGCCTCGGTGCTTGCCAATATACGTGAGCATGACGTGGAGCTGGCGCAGAAGATCCAGGACCAGATGTTCGTATTCGACAATATCAATGACCTGGACGACCGCTCCGTGCAGCTGCTGTTGCGCGAGGTACAGTCGGAGACCCTCATCATTGCCCTCAAGGGCACTTCCCAGGAGCTCAAGGACAAGATCTTCAGCAACATGTCCAGCCGCGCCGCCGAGGCCCTGAAAGAAGACCTGGAGGCCAAGGGTCCGGTGCGGCTTTCCGAAGTGGAGGCGGAGCAGAAGGAAATCCTCAAGATCGTGCGCAAGCTGGTGGACGAGGGGCAGATCATCCTGGGTGGCAAGGGTGGCGATGAGGGATTGGTGGAATAATCCCTTCCGCGCCCTTCACCCCCACGTCTCCGCTACCCCATGTCCAAGGTCATCCCCAAGGAGCAGCTCACGGCCTACCAGCGCTGGGAGCTGGCCAGTCTTGAAGACCCCCGGGACGCGAGCCGGACCACGGACACAACTCTGTCCCAGGCCTATCTGGCGACAGGCGGGGACGCGGGTGAGAATGGCCTGGCCGTGAACCTGCCCACGGCCGAGGAACTCGAGCGTATCCATCAGGAAGCCTGGCGGGAGGGCCATGCCCTGGGGCAGGAGGAGGGGCACCGCGCTGGGTTTGAGCTGGGGCGCCAGGAAGGGGAGCGATACGCGCGCCAGTTGCGCGCCCTGACGGAAGCCCTTGAAACCGAGCGGGTACGCCAGGACGAGACGTTGGCTCAGGAGATCCTGACCCTGGCGCTGACGGTGGCACAGCAGGTGGTGGGGGCAAGCCTGCGTGTCAGGCAGGATCTGATCCTGGTGACCATGCGCGATGCGCTGGCGTCCCTGCCCTCCCTCAATGGTCATTACCGGGTCGTCGTGCATCCAGATAACGCGCAGGTGGTACGGGACTGGCTGTCCCAGGAACAGAACCATCTGAGCTGGAAGCTGGTGACGGATGAGCAGATGGAGCCCGGCGGGTTCCGCTTCGAAAGCAGCCTCAGCGAGCTGGATGCCTCCCTGCGCACCCGCTGGCGCGAGATTGCCGAATGCCTGGGCACGAATACCGAGTGGCTGAGCTGAAGCGCGTTCCCGGACTGATCGCCTATCTGCGGGATTGTCAGGAGGCGGTGAGCCAGATTACCCCCTGGCGTACGTCGGGACGTCTGACACGCGTGGCCGGCCTGGTCATGGAGGCATCGGGCCTGAAGCTGGCCACGGGTGTATCCTGCCGCGTGGTCATGCCGGGTGGGCAACAGGTGGACGCCGAAGTCGTGGGGTTTGCCGGTGAGCGGCTTTTCCTGATGCCGTCCACGGATGTGTATGGTCTGGCGCCCGGGGCACAGGTGGAACTCGCCGCATCCTGTGTCTTCGATCCCCCCCTCATCAGCAGACCCTTCGTGCGCCGCCGGCGCATCGAGGATCGTATCCGCCAGGTGGCGGTGGGCCCCGAGCTTCTGGGGCGCGTCATCGATGGGGCCGGACGCCCACTGGATCGCCTGGGGGCGGTGGAGGCCTCCCGCCGGGTTCCGCTGTACGCGCGTCCCTTCAACCCCATGGAGCGGGAAGCCATCAAGGATGTGCTGGATGTGGGGGTGCGCGCCATCAATGCGCTGCTGACGGTGGGGCGCGGGCAGCGCATGGGCCTGTTTGCCGGCAGCGGCGTGGGCAAGTCCATGCTCCTGGGCATGATGGCGCGCTACACCGAGGCGGACGTAGTGGTGGTGGGACTGATCGGCGAGCGTGGCCGGGAGGTAAAGGACTTCATCGAGAACATACTCGGAGAAGAGGGCTTACTCCGTGCCGCCGTCGTGGCCGCGCCAGCGGATTCGCCCCCCCTCCTGCGCCTGCATGGCGCAGCCTATGCCACGGCCATCGCCGAGCATTTCCGTGATCAGGGCATGCACGTGCTGCTCATCATGGATTCTCTCACCCGCTATGCCCAGGCACAGCGCGAGATCGCCCTGGCGGTCGGCGAGCCGCCCGCCACCAAGGGCTATCCCCCTTCGGTATTCGCCAAGATGCCACAACTGGTGGAACGCGCGGGCAACGGCCGCAAGGACGGCGGTTCCATCACGGCCTTCTATACGGTCCTGATGGAGGGGGATGACCAGCAGGATCCGGTGGCGGATGCGGCGCGGGCCATCCTGGACGGACACGTGGTGCTGTCACGTCAGCTGGCGGACCAGGGGCATTACCCGGCCATCGACATCGAGGCATCGGTGTCGCGCGCCATCACCGAGCTGCTTTCCCGCCCGGAGCTGGACGGCGTGCGCCGCTTCAAGGCGCTGTACGCGCGCTACCAGCGCAGCCGCGATCTCATCACCATTGGCGCCTACAGCAAGGGTAGCGACCCTCAGCTAGACGAGGCGATCGCCCTGTACCCACGCATGGAGCAGTTCCTGATGCAGGATTTTCGGGAACGCGAGTATTACGCCACAGGCCGGGCCCGATTGGAGGAACTGCTTGCAGCACCCGCATCCGTCACGTCCTGAAACGAACAGCCGGCCCGCGGGCCGGCTCGCAAGCGGCAGAGATGCGGATCAGTCCCCTTCGCGGGCCTTCTTGGAGATCTTGGCCCAGAGAAACAGACCCATGGCGATCAGGAAGCCGATGGTGAACAGGCTCAACAGACCGATGGGGGATTTGAACAACAGGCTCATCACGGCATCCATCTATGTGCTCCTTTGAATGACCCTCTACGGGTGCGTTGATGAATTCGTCTCTTGCGCGCGCAGTTCCAAGGTGGTGGAAAAGGGTGCCAGCCACTGGCCGACGAGGCGCCAGCCGCGATCTTCCGCTTCCAGTATCAGCCCATAACGGCCACGGTCAAGATCGGGCAGAAGCGCGCGATATGCCTCGCCACCAATGTCCCGTTCCAGTATCAGGGCGATGTCGCGGCTTTGCCGGGTAGGATGCATGAGTACCAGATGCAGGCGTTTCGGTGCCGTCCTGGGGTAATTCGTCAAGCGTGCCTCAAGTGCGCCGTGCCGCGCGCGCAACTGGGCGATCAGGCCCAGTTGCGCGGCGACGCGGTCAGCCGGGGTCATGGTCTTCACCAGGATCAGGCCTTCCTTGTGCATATCGTTGGTTACCAGGGTATCCGCTTCGTGCGCGGCAATGAAATAGGTGGCGAATCCGGCCATCACGGCGCTGAGGGGCAACCCCACCACCAGCCAGACCATGGGCTCCTTCCACCAGGGGCGTTGTGGCTCATGCAGCAGCATCATCGTTCTCGCTATTTCAGGAAGCTGGATTTGGCTTCGCGCACGATGGAGACATCATCCTCCGCCGCGATCTTGAACACGATGGGCTGGGTCGGCCTGGTGAGCACCCGCCGCTCGGCGCTGAGCACCACGTTGAGGGTGGCCGTACCCAGGGCGGGTATGTCCACCTTGTCACTGCTGACCAGGCGCAGCCCGTCGATACCGGTGGCGGCGATACTGTAGCGGTGCGGCTGACCGTCCATGTTGATGATGCGCAGCTGATACAGGTTTTCGATATGCCCGTTCGCCGCTTCACGCGATAGGGTGAGGCGGTCACGCAGGACATCCACGCGCATGGGGATGCGCATGGCCAGGGTGTACAGGAAGGCCAGGGAGATGGCGCCGACGATGACGATATAGAACAGGGTGCGTGGCCGGAATACATGCTTCTTGATTTCCGCATCCGTGTATTTGCCATCGATGGCATTCTGGGTGGAGTAGCGGATCAATCCCTTGGGGTAGCCCATCTTGTCCATCACCTGGTCGCAGGCGTCGATGCATGCGGCGCAGCCGATGCACATGTATTGCAACCCGTTGCGGATGTCGATGCCCGTGGGACAGACCTGTACGCAGATGCCGCAGTCCACGCAATCCCCCAGGCCCTGCGCCTTGTAGTCCGAGCCTCTGCTGCGAGACCCACGATTTTCACCGCGACGGTAGTCATAGGTGATGATGAGGGTATCCGGGTCGAACATCACGCTCTGGAAGCGGGCGTAGGGGCACATGTACTTGCACACCTGCTCGCGCATGAAGCCGGCAAAGCCCCAGGTCATCAAGGCATAGAAGAAAATCCAGAAGATCTCCCAGGGGCCCAGGGTCCCGGACAGCAACTCCTGCCACAGCAGGGTGGCAGGAGTGAAATAGGCCACGAAGGTGAAGCCCGTCCACAGGGCCAGGATGATCCAGGCCACATGTTTGCCACCTCGGCGCAGGATCTTTTCGCCGTTCCAGGGCTGGGCGTTGAGCCTTTGCTGTTTGCGGTAGTCGCCTTCGAACCAGCCTTCGACCCACATGAAGATCTCGGTGTATACCGTCTGGGGGCAGGCGTAACCACACCACAGCCGGCCGGCGATGGCGGTGAACAGGAACAGCCCCAGCGCGGAGAGGATCAACAGCACGGCCAGCCAGATGAAATCCTGTGGCCAGAACACCAGATCAAAGAGATAGAACTTGCGATCCACCAGGTCGAACAGCACGGCCTGGCGACCGTTCCACTGCAGCCAGGGCAGACCATAGAAGATGATCTGCGTCAGTGCCACCAGGGCGATACGCCAACCGTTGAACCACCCCTGCACCGCGCGTGGATAAATCTTCTGGTGAATGGCGTACAGGGACTGTTCCTGTTCGGCATCCTTGAGGATGGGGATGCTGGGCGGTTTCTTCTGCTCGCTCACGTGGTTTTCCTCTGTCAGATCGATTGGCCAGCCCGTGGTGGCCTGGGAGTTCCGATCCAGTGCGGGGCATGAGGTATCCGGACACCGTAGCACGGCGCACGCACGGGAATGCGGCGTGCTACGGTGCGTGCCGGCCGCAGCGGTGGCCGACACGCGGGACAAGGCTCAATTGGTTGCGGCCTGCGTCTCCGTATCGCCGGAGGCCTGCGGCGCGGCTTCTTCCACCACGGGCTTCTGGCCACCTCCAAGGCCCCAGACGTAGGCCGTCAGCAGGTGCAGTTTGGCCTCACCCAGATGTGTCTGCGCGGGCATCCCGCCCTTGCGGCCTTTCACGATACTTTCGATGATGGCCCCCTCGCTGCCTCCGTATTGCCAGGCATCATCCACGATGTTGGGGAAACCGGCGGCACTGTTGCCCTTGCCGTCCTCGCCGTGGCAGGCCGCGCAAACCGCATACTTTTCCTTGCCGGCCGCGGCCAGCGCAGCGTCGTGCTGCTTGCCACCCATGGCCAGGACATAGTTGGCGATCTCCCTGGCGCTGGCCTCGTCTCCCGCCATGCCTCCAGGCATCTCGAGGGTACGCCCATCGGTGATGCTGGCCCGAATGTCATCCGGGGTGCCGCCAAAGAGCCATAGCTTGTCGGTCAGATCCGGGAAGCCCTTGCCACCCTGGCCAGCGGAGCCATGGCACTGGGAACAGTAGGTCAGGAACAGGTTCTGCCCCATTTCCCGCGCCTTCGGATCCGCTGCCACGGCCATCACGTCCCGGGATTTGAAGGGCGCCATGACCTTTTCGAACTCGGCGTCCACCTTATCCTTGTCGTCCTTCCATTCCTGGAAGGACGACCAGCCCAGCACTCCGGCGAATTTGCCGAAACCTGGATAGAGCACGAGATAGACGATGCCGAACAAGGTCAGTCCATAGAACATCCACATCCACCAGCGTGGCAGGGGATTGTTCAGTTCCTGCAGGTCGCCATCCCACGTCGGCGCCATGAGTTCGGCTTCCTCTCCCTCGGCAAGCTTCTTGGTGGTCTGGCTTTTCAGCAGCCACAGGCAGAAGAGAATGCCGAAGAAGGTGAATGCGGCGATGTAGTAATGCCAGAACCCGCTTGTGAAGTCGGAGCCCGCGAAGTCGGTCATGTTGAATGTCTCCTAGTCTGTGTGGCGCTGGCCGGTACCCGTGCTGTCCTCCCGGAAAGGGAGCTCGGCGGCTTCATCGAACCGTTTCTTGTTGTCGCGGCGATAGGCCCACCAGACGATGACGAGAAACAGGACGAAGAAAAACACCGTCAGGATCGAGCCCAGGATACCGGCATCCATATCAGTTGGCCTTGGGAGCAGCAGTACCCAGGACCTGCAGGTAGGCAATGATGGCGTCCATCTCCGTCATGCCTTCCAGCATGGCCGGTGCCTCGGCGATCTGTTTCTCGGTATAGCCGTGGCCGGCGATATTCAAGGTACGCATCTTGGCCTGGATGTCGGAGGCGTCCACGGGCGCGTCGGCCAGCCAGGGATAGGCCGGCATATTGGACTCGGGCACCACGTCCCGCGGGTTCATCATATGGACGTAGTGCCAGTCATCGGAGTAACGCCCACCCACCCGGTGCAGGTCCGGGCCGGTACGCTTGGAGCCCCACAGGAAGGGTCGGTCGTACACGAACTCACTGGCCTCGGAGAAGGGGCCGTAGCGCTCGGTCTCGGCGCGGAACGGACGCACCATCTGGGAGTGGCAGCCCACACAGCCTTCCCGGATGTAGATGTCTCGACCGGTCAACTGCAGGGCGTCGTAGGGCTTCAGGTCGGCCGTCGGTTGGGTGGTGGATTTCTGGAAGAACAGGGGCACGATCTGCACCAGTCCACCCACGGATACCACCAGGAAGGTAAATACCATGAGCAGACCGATGTTCTTTTCTAGGGTCTTGTGGGAAAACATGCACGCTCTCCTTGATCATCAGGCCGCGACGGTTTCCGGGATGCGGGCGTCATCGACGGCCCTGCCCGCGGCGATGGTCTTCCACACGTTGTACGCCATGAGCAGCATGCCGCCGAAGAACATGACGCCACCGATGAGGCGGATGGTGTAGAAGGGGTACATGGCGTTGACCGTCTGGGCGAAGCTGTAGGTGAGCGTGCCGTCCACGTTGGTAGCGCGCCACATCAGGCCCTGGGCCACACCCGCGATCCACAGGGCGGCGATGTAAAGCACCACACCGATGGTGGACCACCAGAAGTGCACGTTGATGAGCTTCATGCTGTGCATGTCCTCCCGTCCGAAGAGCCTGGGGATGAGGTGGTACAGGGAGCCGATGGAGATCATGGCCACCCAGCCCAGGGCACCGGCATGCACATGGCCTATGGTCCACTCGGTGTAGTGGGACAGGGCGTTCACCGTCTTCACCGACATCATGGGGCCCTCGAAGGTAGCCATGCCGTAGAAGGACATGGCGGTGATGAGGAACTTCAGGATGGGGTCGGTGCGCAGCTTGTGCCAGGCACCGGACAGGGTCATGATGCCGTTCATCATGCCGCCCCAGGAAGGCGCCAGCAGGATGAGGGAGAACACCATACCGATGGACTGGGTCCAGTCGGGCAGGGCGGTGTACATCAAGTGGTGCGGGCCGGCCCAGATATAGGTGAAGTTCAGGGCCCAGAAGTGCACGATGGACAGCCGGTAGGAGTAGATGGGCCGGCCGGCCTGCTTGGGGATGAAGTAATACATCATGCCCAGAAAGGCAGTGGTGAGGAAGAAGCCCACGGCGTTGTGGCCGTACCACCACTGCACCATGGCATCCTGCACGCCTGCGTAGGCGGAGTAGGATTTCCACCAGCTGCCGCCCGCCAGGGCGATGGGCAGCTCCGCGCTGTTGACGATGTGCAGCATGGCGATGGTGACGATGTAGCCACCGAAGAACCAGTTGGCCACATAGATGTGCTTGGTCTTGCGCTGGGCGATGGTGCCGAAGTACAGGACGGCATAGGCCACCCAGACCAGGGTGATGAGGATGTCGATGGGCCACTCCAGCTCGGCGTATTCCTTGGTGGAGGTGTAGCCCAGCGGCAGAGTGATGGCCGCCGCCACGATGACCACCTGCCAGCCCCAGAATACAAAGGATGCCAGGCCGTCGGACAACAGGCGGGTCTGACAGGTGCGCTGCACGACATAAAGCGAAGTGGCGAACAGTGCCGAGCCACCAAAGGCGAAGATGACCGCGTTGGTATGCAGAGGCCGCAGGCGCCCGTAGGACAACCATGGTATGCCATACGTGATGTCGGGCCAGATCAACTGGGCGGCGATGATGACGCCGACCAGCATGCCGACAATTCCCCATACGACTGTCATGATGGCGAACTGACGGACGACCTTGTAGTTGTATGTTGCTTCCATACGGGTCTCCTTAGCAGTTAAGGCTGGGTCACAAAAAGCGAATGCCGGAAAAACGACACCCGAATCCTAGATACATGGTTGACGCGAGTCAAAACTCAGTGCTGTCCCGAGCCTGGTTTCGTGCGCAAGGCGTCGGGTGTGTCCTCATCCATGAGGATGCGGTGGGCGGGACCTTCCAGGTCCTCGAACTGGCCGCTCTTCACGGCCCACAGGAAGACCACGGCGATCAACACCACGAAGACCAAGCTCAGAGGAATGAGCAGATAGAGTATTTCCATGGCGTGATTTATCGAGTCTTGGCGATGTTGTTCTCAGTCTAACAGTTGGAGCAATAAAAAAGCATGGGTGCATCGGCTCATGTACCCGGCTTGTGATCGAGAGTATCGATGCGGGACAGGCGCATGGCATTGAGCACCACCAGCAGGGATGACAGGGACATGCCGATGCCCGCCATCCAGGGGGTGACATGGCCCAGGGCGGCGGCCGGGATGGCCAGCAGGTTGTAGAGCGCGGCCCAGGTCAGGTTTTCACGTATGACCGTCTGGGTCTTGCGTGCCAGGCGCACGCCATCCGCCAGACGGCCGATCTCGCTCGAGAGCAGGACCATGTCGGCCGCGGCCTGCGCCGCTTCCGCCCCCTGATCCACGGCGATGGATACCTGGGCCTGGGCCAGCACCGGTGCATCGTTGACACCATCCCCCGTCATGGCCACCACCGCACCCGCCCGTTGCAGCGCACGCACGGCCTCCAGCTTGTCTTCGGGCAGCATGTTGCCGCGGGCATCCGAGATACCCAGTTCGCTGGCCAGGGCCTGCACATTTTCCGTACGGTCACCGGAGTAGAGATGCAGGCGCACCCCCAGGTCCTTTAGATCCTGGATCAGGGCTCGCGCTTGCGGGCGCAGGCCGTCCCCCAGGCTGAACCAGGCCAGCACGCCAGCATCGTCCGCCAGGCCCACCAGGGTGAGGCCGGGCGCGAGCAGTGCGGGCGGTTCGGCGCCAAGGAATTCCGAGGAGCCCAGGCGGTAGTGTCTGCCCTGTACCTGGCCACCGATACCCTTGCCCGGTACGTAGCGCAGGTCTTCGGCGTGCAGCTTGGGAGACTGTACCGCCGTGCGCAGGGCGGCCGCCACCGGGTGGGTGGCGCCCTGTTCCAGGGCCTGGGCAATGGCCAGGGCCTGCTCCGTGTCTCCACGCTGCACATGTACGTCGTGCAGGCTGAACTCCCCCGTGGTCAGGGTACCGGTCTTGTCGAATACGAAGTCCGTGGCGCGTGCCAGGGTCTCCAGGGCATGCCCCCGGGTGGACAGCAGACCCAGACGCGTGAGCCGTCCCAGGGCCGCGGTCAATGCTGCGGGGGTGGCCAGGCCCAAGGCGCAGGGACAGGTCACCACCAGCACCGAGACAGTGATCCAGAAGGCCCGTGTGGGATCCACGAAATACCATGCGCTCGCCACGCCGGCGGCAATCAGCAGCAATACGAGCACGAACCAGGTCGCCACCCGGTCCGCCACCAGGGCCAGATGGGGCTTTTCCGCCAGGGCCCGGTCCAGAAGGCGCACGATGCCGGAGAGTACCGTGTCGCCCCCCACCTTCTCCACCTGTACCACCAGGGGGCTGTCCAGGTTCAGTGTGCCGCCGATGACGGCGCTGGCGGTCTGCTTGTCCACCGGGCGGGATTCGCCCGTGAGCAGGGACTCGTCCACGCTGGACACACCTTCCATGACCTTGCCGTCGGCGGGAAAACTCTCGCCGGGGCCTACCAGCACATGGTCGCCGGGGGTCAGCTTGACCACCGCCACGATCTCCTCCTCGCGACGTGCAGGAAAGCCAGGCAGCCGCACGGCGGCGGCCGGGATCAGCTTCACCAGGCTTTCGGCCGCCTCGGCCGACTTCTTGCGTGCGCTCATTTCCAGGAAGCGGCCGGTGAGCAGGAAGAACACGAACATCACCACGGAGTCGAAATAAACGTCCTGACTGCCGGTGAAGGTGCCATAGACGCTGGCGACATAGGCCGCGCCGATGCCCAGGGCCACGGGTACGTCCATACCGGCGCGATACAGCCTGAGGTCGCGCCAGGCACCCTGGAAGAAGGGCCAGGCCGAATAGAACACCACCGGCGTGGTGAGCAGCAGGCTGGCGTAGCGCATCAAGGTCTCGATATCCCGGGTCATGGTGCCTGCCTCGGCCAGGTAGACGGGCACGGCGAAGGTCATGACCTGCATCATGCCCAGGCCGGCGATGGCCAGGCGGCGAATGGCGAGGTTGCGCTCCTTGCGGAACAGGTCCTCCTGCCGGCTGGCATCGAAGGGATAGGCCTGGTAACCGATTTCCTGTATGCCGTGCAGGATATCGGAAAGCTGGATCTGCCCATTGTCCCAGCGTACACGGGCGCGGCGTGTGGAGAAGTTGATGTCCACCCCCAGCACGCCCGGCAATTGATGCAGGTGGCGCTCGTTCAGCCAGATACAGGCGGCGCAGACGATGCCTTCCAGGATCAGGCTGGCCTCGCGCAGGTTCGCGTTGTCGCGATCGCTGCTGACGAAGCTGCCCTGCACCTCGGGAATGTCGTACAGCCTGAGGTTCCTGAGTTCGTCCAGGGCTGCTTCCGGCGTGGGCGGCATGCCGGTGCGCAGGCGATAGTAGTCCGCGTTGCCGGAGTCGATGATGGTCTGGGCCACGGCCTGGCAGCCCGGACAGCAGGCGGGCCTGCCCGTACCCTGGTACTGGATGACATAGCTGGCGCCTCGGGGGACGGGCTCGCCACAATGAAAACATGTGGCGCTGGAGGGCGAGGCCGGCGCCGGAGCCGGGATGGGAGATGTGGTCGCGGTGATCGCCATGGCGATCGATTCTACCCGGCCCGGGCCAGAAGATTGGCCAGGGCGGCGAACTCCGCCACCGACAGGCTTTCTCCACGCCGTGCCGGATCGATGTTCGAGGCCTTGAACGTGGCGTCGTCGACCAGGCCCCTCAGCGTATTGCGCAGGGTCTTGCGACGCTGGCCGAAGGCGCGGGCTACCACATCGGCAAAGAGCCCGGGGTGGATATACGGTATGGCCGCGGAGGGAAGAGGGACCAGGCGGACCATGGCCGAATCCACCTTGGGGGGCGGTCGAAAGGCTCCCGGGGGCACGTTGAACAGTCTGTGTACCGCAAACCGGGCTTGGAGCATCACCGAAAGGCGGCCGTAGTCCTGGGTATCCGCGGTGGCGGCCATGCGGTTGACCACCTCTTTTTGCAGCATGAAGGTCATGTCGCGTATGCCATGGGCGAACCCGGCCAGGTGGAAGAGCAGGGGTGAAGAGATGTTGTAGGGCAGGTTGCCCACCACGCGCAGGTCTGCCCCAAGCTGGCCGAAGTCGAAGGTCAGGGCATCGGCCGGATGGATGCTGAGCTGCTGCGGCGGAAATTCGCTACGTAACCGCGCCACCATGTCCGGATCGAATTCCACTACGTGCAGATGCGGCAACACTTCCAGCAGGGGGCGGGTGAGGGCCCCTGGCCCGGGGCCGATCTCCACCACCCGATCCGTGGCTGCGGGATGGATGGCGGCCATGATGCGGGTCACGTAATGGGCGTCCACGAGGAAGTGCTGCCCCAGGTGTTTCTTGGCCCGGGGCAGGACGCCCTTCACGCCGGCATGCTCCGATGCAGGTGCCGATGTTCCGCCATCTGCCGGGCCGTGGCGATGGCCACTTCCAGGCTGCCGGCATGCACCTCTCCCCGACCCGCCCGATCCAGGGCCGTGCCATGGTCCACAGAGGTGCGGATGATGGACAGCCCCAGGGTGATGTTCACGCCCGCGCCGAAGCTGGCGTGCTTGAGCACCGGCAGACCCTGGTCGTGGTACATGGCCAGCACCGCATCACACTGCGCCAGGTTCTGGCGCTGGAACAGGGTGTCGGCGGGCAGGGGACCTTGCAGCTGCATGCCTTCCTGTCGCAGTCGCTGCAACACGGGTTCGATGATTTCGATCTCCTCACGGCCCATGTGCCCCCCCTCGCCGGCATGGGGGTTGAGCCCGGCAACCAGGATGCGGGGGACGGCAAGGCCGAAATCCCTCGCCAGGGCATCGTGCAGGATCCGCAGGCTGGCTTCCAGGGCCTGAGGGGTGATGGCATCCGCCACCAGACGCAGGGGCAGATGGGTGGTCGCCAGGGCCACGCGCATGCCTCCCCCTGACAACAGCATCACCACTCGGGGGGTGCGGGTAAGCTCCGCAAGGAATTCCGTGTGGCCGGTGAATGGGATGCCCGCGTCGTTGATCACGCCCTTGTGCACCGGGCCTGTCACCAGGGCCGCGAATTCACCGCCCTGACAGCCCTCGACCGCGCGTTTCAGGGTGGCCAGGACATAGCCGCTGTTGGCCTTGTTCAGCACACCGGCCTGCACCGGGGCGGGAGCGGGGAAGTGCAGCAGGCTCAGGTCTTGCCCATGCCCTGGCTGGTAATCGGGCACGTCGAAGGGCAGGGCCAGCAGCGCGGCACGCTGCGTCAACACCCTGCGGTCTGCCAGCATCACCACGGGTGCGGGCGGAGGGGCCTGGGCCAGCAGGACACACAGATCCGGGCCGATCCCGGCGGGTTCGCCGGCGGTGAGGACGAGGGGGGCAGACATGGGCAGACCCGGCATGACGGGGGGCAAATTAAAAAAGACGAGGCGAGGACAAGCGATTTTTTGTACAGCGCGCAGAATTCGTAGACCCAGGTGGGCCTGGGTACTTGCTGATTAGAGGGATCACTTCAAGGCTTCCAGCCTTCTGGCAATGTCGCCCAGATCAGTGAAATCCGACAATCTGGCCACGACCGCGCCATGCTTGATCAGCACCAGGGTAGGCAGTGCATTGATCGCGTATTGGTGAAAGAGTCGATTGCTCTTGTCGATTGCCGTTGGGTGTCTTACGGAAAACTTGTTTATGTATTCGGTCAGGTCGCTGTCCTTTGTCCACAACCGATTTATGACCCCCAGCCAAGAGATGTATTGCGTCTCCCGATACAGGGAATTCACGGCTTGCTGGGCTTTGATGCAGCCTTGCGAGTCCTGCGGGCGGCTTTCCGCCCAGTACCAATCACACCAGGTTGCCGTAAAGAACAGGGCATGCAGCTTGCCGTCGTCGAGATTCAGTGGAATGTCCGGTTCTTTTTCGATCAATACCGTGGGATCGATGATCTCGGCCTGTTTTCTCTGGGCCACCAGGGCGAGTGAACTGTCGAGGACGGAATCGGCCTTGTGGCCAAAATGAATCAGATTCATGTCCTTGTCGAAGACTAGGTGATAGGGTGTGCCGATCAGACGAAAGGCCTGGGCCAGGTCACCGTTTTTGTCCACGGCCAACGGCATGGTCAGGCCAAATTCCCTGATGGTCTTGCGGATGCTGTCCATGTCGTCATTGATGCCGATGTTTATGGCGATCACCTCGATCTCATCGCCATATTCTCGTTGCACGTGTTCAAAATGTGGCATTTGCTGGCGGCAAGGCTGGCACCAGGTGGCCCAGAATTTCAGGTAAACGGCCTTCTTGCCTTGGAATTCGGCCAGGCTGGTCTTCTTGCCGGAAATCAGGAAGATGGGTTTGTGCAGCAGGTCTTCCGATAAATTGCCGGCCTGGACTTGCATGGAGATGCAGCACGCGGCTATCAGGCCGAACTTCACCATGTTGAACAAGTTGCGCACGACACCCCCCTGAAAAAGCAAAGAATTTGCCCAGGTCATCCGTTGCCTGAAAACATCGACACCGATGCCGGCCGTACGTGCATGTGTCCGACAATCTGTCCGCCGCAAGCGTTGGCGGGCCCAGGCCCATACGATCCTTGCGCCGGTAGCAAAGCAGCCACCATGCACTGCTGTCCTGCGCCCTTTCCAGGATGGCCTTCGTCCGGCTGCCTCTCGCAAGCCGCATCCACACCGGGCGCTTCGCGGATTCGGCCGAATTTCCAGTGGCCTGCATGGCCTCGAAGAGGCCGTCCGCTCAAAGGTCGGCCGAGGCCAAGAGTGATCAACCCGATCCACGGTACAGAACCGGTGCCGTGGAATGCGGGGCTGCCAGCAGGCTCAAGGGGCCCGCTGCGCCAGGAAATCAGCGTAGCGCGTGGCGGCGATCCGCGTTCCCGGTGGGGCAATGATGGCATCCCTGGAGACCGCCCCGTATAGACCGGCAGATTCGTCGGTGGCCGCGCGCCGCCCATCCGGCCGGGCTTGCAGGGTGCGTCTGCCCAATTCATCCAGGGCAATGACGTCCGGGCCGGCGACATTGAGGATGCCGTCCAAGGCCGGGCCGTTGGCGACCTATGCCAGTGCGTCGACCACATCCCTGGCGGCGATCGGCTGCAACAGGGTGGTGGGAAGACGGACGACGTCGCCCTTGGTGGTCCAGGACAGTATGGCGTCGATGAATTCCATGTACTGGGTGGCTCGCACGATCGAGCAGGGGATCGGTCCCACGCGCAGCAATGCCTCCTGGAGCAGCTTCGCTCGGTAGTAATCCACGTCGACCACCTGGCCCATGCCGACGATGGACAGCAGCACCAGTGAACATGTCCACCCCGGTGGAACGGGAGTGCGCACCTACCCGATGGCCTTGCGCCCTGAGCTTATCCACGAGTCGCGCGCCGATGAAACCACTGCCCCCGAGGACCTCGACCTTCATGACCGTCTCCGTAATCCATAAATGGACCTGTATAGCACGCCACGCGCCGCTACCCGAGCAATGGGTTTGACGGTGGCAGGTGGGCCCGATGCACAGGTCGATTCCACCGGACGGTGAGCATGTGGGCACGATTCGGCCGATCGGGAGACAACAGCAGCCCGCGTCGGCCCTTTGGGCGGATCCCGCCTTCGGCCCGTGACGGGGCCTTATCGGGCCGGTGTCGCCATGAAGAGAGGGCGGCCACGGCCGCCCTCCAGACCTACGGGCGGAGTCAGTCCCGCTCGCCCATGAAGGCCATGAGCAGTTGCAGCAGATTGACAAAGATGTTGTAGATGTCCAGATAAATGGCCAGGGTCGCCATGACGTAGTTGGTCTCACCGCCGTTCACCACCCGGCTCACGTCATAGAGCAGGAAGCCGGAAAACAGCAGGACCGCCACCGCCGACAGAGTCAGGGCCAGGGCAGGAATCTGGAAGAAGATGTTGGCCAGGCTGGCGAGGATCAGCAGCACGATGCCCACCAGCAGGAATTTGCCCAGGAAGCTGAAATCCTTTTTGCTGGTGGTGGCGATACCCGCCAGAGTCAGGAAGATCGCACCGGTCCCGCCCGCGGCCAGGCCGACGATTTCCGCGCCATTGCTCAGCCCCATGGCGACCTGGAGGATGGGCCCCAGCATCAGGCCCATGAAGCCGGTGAGGGCCAGCAGCAGGACCACGCCCAGGCCGCTGTTGCGCGTGGCATTGATGCCGAAGAACAGTCCCATCATCACTGCCAGCATGCCGATGGCGAACATGAATGGATGCTCGGCGGCGAAGGCGAAGTTGAGACTCATGCCGGCGTAGGCCCCGATGACAGTCGGGATCATGGTCAGACCCAGCATCATGTAGGTATTGCGCAGCACCTTGTGGGTCTGCCCGTAGGCAATGGCACCTTCCATGCGCGCAACATTGTCGAAACGGGTTTGCATCGTGGAATCTCCACCGCAGTTGAACACGGCGCTAAGACTAAGGGTGGGGTGGAATAGTTTCAACCCTTGCCTGTCGCTATGCCCCATGGTCTAGCCCGTCTATACCCTTTGTGGGGTTGTGCGCGGAACGGGCCGAGGGCTACAGTCAGACCCGCCGATTTCGGCACCATCTTCGACTTACAGGGAGGAATACATGCATAAGGCGATTGCGGGGCTGCTCTGCGGCTTGCTTTTCAGCTGGTCCGCTTGGGCGGCGCTAGACCTGAACAAGGCCACGCGCTCGGAACTGGAGTCCGTCAAGGGCATCGGTCCCGCCAAGGCCAAGATCATCCTGGAACATCGGGACAAGAACGGGCCGTTCAAGAGCCTGGACGATCTCATGCAGGTGAAGGGCTTTGGCAAGGCCAGCGTGGAAAAACTGAAAGGCCAGGTCACGGTCGGGGAGGTCGCGGCCGCAAGCCGGAAGTAACCGGCGAGGCGAGTGTCTGGATGGGTACGGGCGACCGTACCCATTTTTGTTCTACAATGCTGCCGGCGGATTGTGCTAGGAAGCAAAGATGAACCTATTCAGCAAGACCAACCTGCCCATGACCCTGGTTGTGGCCCTCATCGTATGGGCCTGGATCAGTTTTCTGACCGTGGCGCTCGGCTCTCTTTTCTGATCAAGGGCGTATCCCAGAAAAGGCCCCGCATGCGGGGCCTTTTTCATGGTCTCAGCTCATGGCGCTCCGAAGCTTTTGCAGGGCCTTGGCCTCCACCTGCCGTACACGCTCGGCGGAGATGCCGTAAACCGCCGCCAATTCATGCAGGGTGGCGGGGTTTTCCTCGTTCAGCCAGCGGGCCTCGATGATGTGGCGGCTGCGGGCGTCCAGGGTCTCCAAGGCCTGGCTCAGACCAGTGGTGGCGAGTTTCTGGCGTTCCTTCTGCTCCAACCGCAGGGTGGGTTCGGCATCCGGAGCCGCCAGGTAGGCAATGGGGGTAAAGGCGCTGTCCTCGTCCTCCACACCGGGATCCAGGGATACATCCTGGCCATAGAGCCTGGTTTCCATTTCACGTACGTCCATGGGACTGACATTCAGGGCACGGGCCATCTCCTCCACCGCACTGCTGGACAGACTGCCTTCATCCTTCTTCATGCTGCGCAGGTTGAAGAACAGCTTGCGTTGCGCCTTGGTGGTGGCCACCTTCACCATGCGCCAGTTCTTGAGGATGAATTCGTGGATTTCTGCCTTGATCCAGTGCACCGCAAAGGATACCAAGCGCACACCCCGCTCGGGGTCGAAGCGCTTGACGGCCTTCATCAGGCCTACGTTGCCTTCCTGGATGAGGTCGGCGTGGGACAGTCCGTAGCCCAGATACCCCCGGGCAATGGCCACCACCAGACGCAGATGGGACAGGACCAGCTGACGAGCGGCCTCCACGTCACCCAAGTCACGCAAGCGTACGGCCAGCTCATGCTCCTGTTCGGGGCTCAGCAGTGGAAAGCGGTTTACGGCCTGGATGTAGTTCTCCAGGCTGCCCAGGGTGGCTGGGACGGGAAAGTTCAAGGCTCGTGCTGTCATGAGGGATCCTTCTCTTGAGTCCACCCAAATTTTAGCACTCGTGATGTGGGAGTGCTAATGGCCGCTGATTGAATCGTCTTCCGGCCGGCACCATGGCTATGGGAAAGCCGGTCGGACAGGCTGGTGGGGAAGCGGTGCGAAGCGGGCGGCCTTCCCGCAGCGGGGCACGCGGCGATGATGGGGCACTCGTGCCGGCCCGATTTCTGGCGGACATCGAGGTGGCGTCAAGCAGGACGCTGTGGTGGGCAGCCAAGGGAAATGGGGGTTTCTCATCAGCCGGTTATGCGGATACAATTCACAGGTTTTCTGGATGGGCTTCGCGCCCATTTTTTGTTTATGGCATTTGCGCGATGGATTTGCAGGCACTGATAGAACCGACCCTGACCGGCATGGGATACGAACTGGTGGCTTTGGAGTGGGTCGGGCGCGGACTGTTGCGCGTGTATATCGATCAGCCCTCGGGCGTCGGCCTGGATGATTGCGTGCGCGTGAGCAATCAGCTCACACATCTGCTCACGGTCGAAAGCGTGGGCTACGAGCGTCTGGAGGTCTCGTCGCCTGGGTTGGATCGGCCCCTGGTGAAGCCGGCGGATTTCATCCGTTTCGATGGGTGCCGCGCCCAGGTCCGGGTGTGTGCGCCCCAGGACGGGCGCAAGCGCTTCACCGGTCTGCTGCGTGGGCTGGACAATGAGGTGCTGAAGCTGGAGATGGATGGCGCCCTGGTGGAAATCCCCCTCGCGGATGTGGAATCCGCCCGCCTGGCGCCGCAGTTCGAGGGTGCAACCCGGAGGAAGCGATGAGTCGGGAAATTCTGTTGCTGGCCGATGCGCTGGCACGCGAGAAGAATGTGGAGCCGGAGGTGGTGTTTGGCGCCATCGAGGCAGCCCTGGCCCACGCCACGAAAAAGCGCTATCTCAACGAGGATGTGGATATTCGCGTGGACATTGACCGCAGGACCGGGGAATACCAGGCCTATCGTCGTTGGGAGGTGTTGCCCGACGAAGCGGGCTTGGAGTTTCCGGATCGTCAGTACCTGCTGTTCGAGGCCCGGGAGATCGATCCCGACATTCAGGTGGGCGGGCACATCGAAGAATCCGTGGAAGCCGTGGACTTCGGCCGTATCGGTGCCCAGGCTGCCAAGCAGGTGATCCTGCAAAAGATACGCGATGCCGAGCGGGAGCAGGTCCTGAACGACTTCCTGGCGCGCGGCGAAACTCTGGTGACCGGTACGGTGAAGCGTTTGGAGCGGGGCAGCGCGATCATCGAGTCAGGCCGTATCGAGGGCCGCCTGGAAAAGGACCAGATGATTCCCAAGGACAACCTGCGCACGAGTGACAGGGTGCGTACCTATCTGGTACGGGTCGAACGCGGCGGGCGTGGCCCGCAGCTCGTGCTGTCCCGTACTGCACCGGAGTTCATCAAGGAACTGTTTCGTCTGGAGGTGCCGGAGGTGGAGGAGGGCATCGTCGAGATTCGCGCCGCGGCACGGGATCCGGGTATGCGCGCCAAGATCGCGGTGAAATCCAACGACCCGCGCGTGGATCCCCAGGGTACCTGTATCGGCGTGCGCGGCACCCGGGTCACCGCCGTGACCAACGAGCTCAACGGTGAACGGGTGGATATCGTGCTGTGGTCCTCCGATCCGGCCCAGTTCGTCATCAACGCACTGTCTCCGGCCGAGGTCACCAGCATCGTGGTGGACGAGGAGAAACACGCCATGGACGTGGTGGTGGAGCCCGAACAGGTGGAAATCGCCATTGGCCGCCATGGCCAGAACGTGCGCCTGGCCTCTGAGCTGACCGGCTGGGACATCAATATCCTGTCCGTGGACGAAGCCGAGCGGAAGCATCAGCAGGAAGCTGCGAGCCTGACCCGGATGTTCATGCTGAAGCTGGACGTGGACGAGGACGTGGCGCAGGTGCTGGTGGAGGAGGGCTTTACCAGCCTGGAGGAGGTGGCCTATGTGCCCCTGTCGGAAATGCTGGAGATCGAGGCCTTCGACGAGGACACGGTCAACGAGCTGCGTTCCCGCGCGCGGGATGCCCTGCTGACCGACGCCATCGTGCGGGAGGAGGCCGTGGAGAGTGCCGCGGCCGACCTGCTGAGCGTGGCGGGCATGGATGCTCACACCGCGGCCCTGCTTACATCCAAGGGCGTGAACCACGCGGGCGATCTGGCCGATCTGTCCGTGGATGAGCTCGTGGAACTCACCGGAATGGATGAGGAACTGGCCAGGCAGCTCATCATGGCGGCCCGGGCGCCGCTGCTGTCGGGTACCTGAACGGGGGGCGAATATGAACATTGAACAATTCGCACGGGAACTCAAGGTGGATCCCGCCGTGCTGGTCAGGCAACTGCAGGCAGCCGGCGTGGCCGTGCAGGGTGCGGGTGATGCCTTGTCCGACCAGGACAAGGCCATGCTGCTGGACTATCTGCGCGGCAAGCATGGCTCGGCCGGTCCAAAGAAAAAGATCACCCTCACACGCAAACAAACCGGTGAGATCAAGACCGCCGACAGCAGCGGGCGTACCCGCACCGTGCAGGTGGAGGTGCGCAAGAAGCGGGTATTGGTCAAGCGCGAGGAGGCGCCGGTCGAGGCCGTTCCTGTCCCCGAGGTGTCGCCGGTCGAGCCTTCACCGGTCGTGGAAGTCCAGGTCCCCGTGGCGGAAGAGATACCCGTGCCCGTGGAGAAGGCCGTGACCGAAGACGTGCCGGAGACCCAGGTTTCCATCCTCAGTGAGGAGGAGCGGCAACAGAGACAGCAGGAGGCGCAGCGTCAGGCCAAGCTGCGCGCCATTCAAGAGGCCGAGCTGAAGGCCAAGCAGGAACGTGAGACCGCCCGACGCATGGCGGATGAAGCCGCCAAGGCCAAGCCCGTGGAGCCCGTCAAGCCTGCAGAGGTGAAACCGGCCGTGAAGCCCAGCGTCAAGCCCAAGACCGAAAAGACCGCCGAAAAGGGGGGTGCCAAAAAGGGGCAGCGGGAAATGGAGGGGGGAGCCAAGCGCCCCGGCCTCAAGATCCGTGGTGCGGCGGAAGCCGGGGATGGCTGGCGCGCACGCAAGTCCCGCCACCACAAGGCCGAGCACGAGGCCGCTTTCATGCCACCCGGCGAGCCGGTGGTGCGGGAGGTGCTGATTCCCGAGACCATCAGCGTGGCCGATCTGGCCCACAAGATGTCCGTCAAGGCGACCGAGGTCATCAAGGCCCTGATGAAAATGGGCTCCATGGTCACCATCAATCAGGTCCTGGACCAGGACACCGCCATGATCCTGGTGGAGGAAATGGGTCATGTGGCCAAGCCCGCGCCCACGGACAACCCCGAGGCCTATCTGGAGGATACCGGCGAACACAAGGAGGCCCGGACCCTGCCCCGGGCACCGGTGGTGACCGTCATGGGCCATGTCGATCACGGCAAGACCTCCCTGCTGGACTACATCCGCCGTGCCAAGGTGGCGATAGGGGAAGTGGGTGGTATCACCCAGCACATCGGCGCCTATCATGTGGAAACCCCCAAGGGCATGATCACCTTCCTGGACACGCCCGGTCACGAGGCCTTTACTGCCATGCGTGCACGGGGCGCCAAGGCCACGGACATCGTCATCCTGGTAGTGGCGGCCGATGACGGTGTCATGCCCCAGACGCGCGAGGCCATCCATCACGCCAAGGCCGGCAACGTACCCGTCGTGGTGGCGGTGAACAAGATCGACAAGCCGGATGCCAATCCGGAGCGCATTCGCCAGGAAGTCTCCAGTGAAGGCGTAGTGCCCGAGGAATGGGGTGGCGATGCCCAATTCGTGGATGTGTCCGCCAAGACCGGCAAGGGCATCGACGATCTGCTGGACGCCGTGCTGCTGCAGGCTGAGGTGCTGGAGCTGACGGCCCCCGTGGAGACCCTGGCCAAGGGTGTGGTGATCGAATCCCGTCTGGACAAGGGGCGTGGTCCGGTGGCCACCGTCCTGGTTCAGTCCGGCACACTCAAGCGTGGCGACATGCTGCTGGCCGGTACCGCCTTCGGCAAGGTGCGGGCCATGCTGAACGAGACTGGGCGCGCCGTGGAACGGGCCGGACCTTCCATTCCCGTGGAAATCCAAGGGCTGTCCGAGGTGCCCGCCGCCGGTGAGGACGTGATGGCGCTGCCGGACGAGCGCAAGGCACGCGAGATCGCACTATTCCGCCAAGGCAAGTATCGCGATGTGAAGCTGGCGCGGCAGCAGGCTGCCAAGCTGGAGAACATGTTCGAGGGCATGACCGAGGGCGAGATCAAGACCCTGCCCATCATCATCAAGGCCGATGTGCAGGGCTCCTTCGAGGGTCTGACGCACGCCCTGGGCAAGCTTTCCACGGACGAGGTCAAGGTCAACATCCTGCATGCCGCGGTGGGCGCCATTTCCGAGTCCGACGTGAACCTGGCCCTCGCCTCCGGCGCGGCCCTGCTGGGCTTCAACGTGCGCGCCGATGCCCAGGCACGCAAGCTGGCGGAGGGCTCCGGAGTGGACATCCGCTACTACAACATCATCTACGAGGCCGTGGAGGACGTGAAGGCGGCCATGGGTGGCCTGCTCTCACCTGAGAGGAAGGAAAACGCCCTTGGTCTGGCGGAGATCCGCCAGGTGTTCCGCATCTCCAAGGTGGGGGCGGTGGCCGGCTGTTATGTGCTGGAAGGCTTGCTCCGGCGTTCCGCACGGGTACGGGTACTGCGCAGCAACGTGGTGGTGTTCGAGGGCGAACTGGATTCACTCAAGCGTTTCAAGGATGACGTGAAGGAAGTGAAGGCCGGCTTCGAATGTGGCCTGTCCCTGAGGCACTATCACGACATCATGGAAGGCGACCAGCTCGAATGCTACGAGGTGGTCGAGGTGGCCAGAACCCTTTGAATACACGGGGGCTGAGTGTCGGGTGACGGACAGTTAGCCTTTCCCACGACATGCGGCCCTCATGACTTCATCCACTCCCCGTGCCCGACGCATCGCCGAGCAGATCCGTCACGAACTGGCGGACGTCCTGCAGCGCGAAATGAAGGATCCCCGCGTGCAGGGTGTGAGTTTCACCGCCGTGGAGGTCAGCCCGGACTTGGAACATGCCAGGGTATGGTTCACCACGTACGTGGAGGATCACACGCCGGCTCTGGAGGGTCTGCGCAAGGCAGCGGGCTTCCTGCGTACCGAGCTGGCCCGGCGCATGCGCATGCGTACCGTGCCCAGGCTCGATTTCCAGCACGACACGTCCGTGGAGCGGGGTGCGCGGCTGTCCCGACTCATCGAGACAGCGGTGGCCGAGGACCGCATGCGGCATCCGTGCAGACAAGACGATGAAACGTAAGGTTGACGGTGTTCTGTTCCTGGACAAACCCGCTGGCCTGAGCTCGAACGCCGCCCTGCAGCAGGCGAGGCGGCTGTTTAATGCTGCCAAGGCGGGGCACACCGGCACCCTGGATCCCTTCGCCACCGGCCTGCTGCCCCTCTGCCTGGGGGAGGCCACAAAGTTTTCCCAGTATTTGCTGGAGGCGGACAAGGTCTACCTTGCCGAGGTCCGGTTCGGGGTGCGTACCCGGAGCGGCGACCTGGAGGGCGACGTCATCGCCGAGCGCCCGGTGGCCTTCCATGAAGCCGCCCTGCGCGCCGCGCTCGCCGGTTTTTTGGGCGAGATCGAACAGGTGCCGCCCATGCACTCCGCCCTCAAACATCGGGGCCGCCCGCTGTACGAATATGCCCGCCAGGGCATCGACATCCCGCGACAGGCTCGTCGGGTGATGGTGCATGCCCTGACGCTGGAGGCGCTGGACGAAGAGATATGCAGCCTGCGCGTGCATTGCGGCAAGGGCTTTTATGTGCGTGCCCTGGCCGACGACCTGGGGCAGGCCCTGGGTTGCGGCGCACACCTCATCGGTCTGCGGCGTCTGGCGGTGGGGTCCTTCTCCGTGGCGCATGCCATGTCGCTGACGGCGCTGGAGGCCCTGCCGGAGGCCAGGCGGGATGCCTGCCTGCAGCCCGCCGATGGCCTGATTGGTGGCCTGGCCGCGTTGCATCTGGATGCGGAGTCGGCCTGGCGGATGCGTCATGGCCAGGCCGTGCGGCTGTCCCATCTGCGGGTGGGTGAGAAGTTCCGGATCTATGCGCCGGGGCCGGAATTCCTGGGCGTGGCGGAGGCAGGCGCGCAGGGCAGGCTGGCGCCAATACGCTTGGTCGCCGGTGCATGAAGGAGCCTCGGCAACCGATCTTCTTGAGCCAGCAGGCTGCCTGAGCGTAGAATCCAACGTTTTCCAGAACGTGTCCTGAATAGCCTCGGGCCACGCGATTGCATAGGAGTCATGACATGGCTATCACCACCGCCCGGAAGGCCGAGATCGTCAAACAACACGCGCGCGGTGCGGCCGACACCGGCTCTCCGGAAGTGCAGATTGCGCTGCTCACCGCCCGCATCAACGACCTGACCGACCACTTCAAGGCCAACACCAAGGATCACCATTCCCGCCGTGGCCTGCTCAGGATGGTCTCCCGCCGGCGCCGACTGCTCGATTACCTCAAGGCCAAGAATGCCGAGCGCTACACACAGTTGATCCAGACGCTGGGCCTGCGCAAGTAAGCAAGTAGGTCAGCCGAGGCATTGCCGCCCCAGCCCGAAGAACCGGATAGGATGAAAACAGCGTGAACCCAGTCAAGAAGTCATTCCAGTACGGTCGTCATGCCGTCACCCTGGAAACAGGCGAGATCGCCCGCCAGGCCACCGGTGCGGTCATGGTCAACATGGACGACACCGTGGTGCTGGTCACCGTGGTGGCCAAGAACGAGGTCAAGCCCGGCCAGGACTTCTTTCCCCTGACCGTGGACTACATGGAGAAGACCTATGCCGCGGGACGCATCCCGGGGGGCTACTTCAAGCGCGAGGGCAAGCCCACGGAGAAGGAGACCCTCACCTCCCGCCTCATCGACCGGCCCATCCGCCCGCTCTTCCCCGACGGTTTCTTCAACGAGGTACAGATCATCGCCACTGTGGTCTCCGCCAATCCGGAGGTGGATTCCGATATCCCCGCCATGCTTGGCGCCTCGGCGGCGCTGGCCCTTTCCGGCCTGCCCTTCAACGGCCCCATCGGCGCCGCGCGTGTGGCCTACCTGGATGGCCGGTATGTGCTCAATCCCACCCAGACCGAGCTGAGGGAATCACGGCTGGATCTGGTGGTGGCCGGTACCGAATCCGCCGTGCTCATGGTCGAGTCCGAGGCCCGGGAACTGCCCGAGGACGTGATGCTGGGTGCCGTGGTCTTCGGTCACGAGCAGATGCGTGTGGCCATCGACGCGATCAATGACCTGGCGGATGAAGCCGGCAAGGACGACTGGGAATGGAGTGCGCCGGAGACCCCCTCCGTCCTCATCGAGCGCATGGAGTCCTTGTGTGCCACGGACCTGTCGCAGGCCTATTCCATCCGCCAGAAGCAGGCCCGTGTGCAGGCCGTGGACGAGATCCGCAACCGGGTCCATGCGGCGATGATAGGTGAGGACATGGATACCACCGCCGCCAATGTGGTCAAGGACCTCTTCCACGCCTTGGAGGCGCGTGTGGTGCGCAGTCGCATCCTGGCCGGTGAGCCTCGCATCGACGGGCGCGATACACGTACCGTGCGCCCCATCAGCATCCGCACCGGGGTGTTGCCCCGCGCGCATGGTTCTGCCCTGTTCACCCGGGGCGAGACCCAGGCACTGGTGGTGACCACCCTGGGTACCGGCCGTGACGAGCAGACCATCGAGGCCCTCACCGGCGAATATTCCGACCGCTTCCTGTTCCACTACAACATGCCGCCCTTCGCCACCGGCGAAACCGGCCGTGTGGGCAGCCCCAAGCGGCGCGAGATCGGGCATGGTCGCCTGGCCAAGCGCGCACTCCTGGCCATGCTGCCCGACAAGGAAGAATTCGGCTACACCCTGCGCGTGGTATCGGAGATCACCGAATCCAACGGCTCTTCCTCCATGGCTTCCGTATGCGGCGGTTCCCTGGCCCTGATGGACGCCGGCGTACCCATGCGGAAACACGTGGCCGGCATCGCCATGGGCCTCATCAAGGAAGGTAACCGCTTCGCAGTGCTGACCGACATTCTGGGTGACGAGGATCACCTGGGCGACATGGACTTCAAGGTGGCCGGCACCACGGATGGCGTCACCGCCCTGCAGATGGACATCAAGATCCAGGGGATCACCAAGGAGATCATGCAGGTGGCCCTGACCCAGGCGCGGGAGGCCCGCCTGCACATCCTGGGCATCATGAACACGGCCGAGTCCGGTCCTCATGAGATGAGCCAGTATGCGCCCCGCATCATCACCATGAAGATCAACCCGGAGAAGATCCGTGACGTGATCGGCAAGGGCGGCGCCACCATCCGTGCCCTGACGGAAGAGACCGGCACCCAGATCGACATCTCCGAGGACGGCACCATCAAGATCGCCTGCACCAGCACGGAAGCAGGGGAACTGGCCAGGAAGCGCATCGGTGACCTCACTGCCGAGGTCGAGGTGGGCAAGACCTATGACGGCACCGTGCTGAAGATTCTGGATTTCGGCGCCATCGTCAATGTCCTGCCCGGCAAGGATGGTCTGCTGCACATCTCGCAGATCGCGCACGAGCGGGTGAACACGGTGGGTGACCACCTGAAGGAAGGTCAGGCCGTGAAGGTGAAGGTATTGGAGACCGATGAGAAAGGCCGCATGCGCCTTTCCATGAAGGCCCTCATCGAGCCGCCGCCCAAGCCCGCTCCAGCAGAGACGCCTGTCGCCGAGTGAGTTGCGCGGCCCACCCGGGAGATGCCGAATCACCCGAAGGCCATCTTTCCGTGTGCAGCGGGCGCCGCCGTGCACCCATTACATGCCAGGCAGCCGGCATCATCCGGAGGTTGTCGTTGCGGATGTCCGGGGGTCTTCGTTCCGAACACAGTGAGGGATCTTCGGGCATGAGGATGTTTCCTCGTGTTGCCCGGTAGATCGGGACTTGCTGCAAAAGCCAGCGTACGCGCTGGCTTTTGCATGCGGACGCCGCATATCGGTCCGCTCAATTGCCGCTGATGAAGTCGGCAAAGCCCTGCCACCATCGCTTGCGGTTCTGCGGGACGATCTGGGTGGTCTGCAGGTCGGATGGCGGCACCCTGGACATGATCCAGCCAGGCAGGATCCTGTGTTTGCCGGAACCGCAGGAGGTGCCCAGGTGGTGGGGATCGTAGATCTTGATCAGGCTAGGGGACTCCAGGTCATCGGCGTAGACGATGCCGCAATAGTCCTCATCGTGCTCCTTGCGCAGGAGTTCGTCGATGCGCTGTATGAAGGCCCTGACATGTCCCGCGTCGGCGGGGATCTCGGGGCGCGCCTCACCCAAGGCATAGAGGTACCAGCCGGCGGCCGGGTCCAGATTCTGCCAGAAGTGGGTCAGTTGCGACCAGGACAGCAGGCTGTAGAGGGTGCCCTCGAACAGGCGGTCGAATTCCGGATTGCGCGGGGCGGTGGCGTGCATGCGGGGCTTCTGTCTGCGGGTGCGAAAAATTAACCCAGCCGCCCGGGAATCACAACCCTTTGAATGAAAGGACGTTTATGTTGCGGGCATTATTGTTCGATGTGGACGGCACCCTGGCGGATACCGAGCGGGACGGGCACCGCCCCGCCTTCAATGCTGCCTTCCGGGACTACGGCCTGGATTGGAACTGGGACGTGGAGCTCTATGGTCAGCTCCTGGCGGTGACCGGAGGCAAGGAGCGCATGAAGTTCTATGCACAGCGTTTCCGTCCCGAATATCCACTACCGGCGGATTTCGATGCCCTGGTGGCCGCGCTGCACCAAGCCAAGACCCGGCATTACACGCGCATGCTGGCCGAGGGCGGCATACCCCTGCGTCCGGGGGTGATGCGCCTGCTGGAAGAGGCCCGGGCAGCGGGTCTGATCCTGGGTGTGGCCACCACCACCACGCCGGAAAACGTCACCGAACTGTTGCGTCACAGCCTGGCCCCGGACGGCCCGGACTGGTTCGCAGTGATCGCCGCCGGGGACGTCGTACCCGCAAAGAAGCCGGCCCCGGATATTTACGTCTGGGCCATGCGCGAACTGGGCTTGGAACCCCGGCAATGCCTGGCCTTCGAGGATTCGGAGAATGGCATCCGCGCAGCCCTGGGGGCGGGTCTGCGTACCGTCATCACAGTGAATGACTACACGCGCACGCATGACTTCAGCGGCGCCCTTGCAGTATTGCCGGACCTGGCCCGCACCGACCTGGCACAGGTCCGCGCCCTGATCGGCGAGTCCTAGCGGACTGCGACCCCGGGCGTCGCGCCATCATACGCGTGCTCCGGCGTCGAGAGGACCGGGTCCTTCGACGGCATCCACGATCCAGCGCGTCATTGCGCTCCCCGCCGCCCATCTTGCACCGGCGGAGGCATGTGATCCGTCGCCTGGTCCTTCGGCGGGAATCGACGCACACGCCAGGTTGGGCGCCGGGCCCTATCGGGCGAGCGAGTCCGTCAGGTTGCTAGGGTGTGCCTTCCCGCAGGATCTGATCGAACAGTTCCCAGGCGCCGCGCGCCGTGTCTTCGTCCACCTTGTGGATGGCATAGCCGGTCTGCACCTGCACGTAATCCCCCACGGTGGGCAGATCATCCTGCAGCAAGAACAGGGATACATCGCGCAAGGCACCACGGGCTTCGCAGCGCGCGGTGAAGCCGTCGATGCCGAGGATACGCATGGGGATGGCCAGACACATGGCGGGACAGGGCACTTTGGGGCGGCTAGTATATAGGAGGCTGCGCAAGCGGTGGCGCGTGGCGCGGAATGGCCGACCAATCCACTTGGTTGTTATCTACCAGCATTCTGCTTAACCTTGAGCCATGAAAACGCTCGTGCTTGGCATTGGCAACACCCTTCTGAGTGACGAGGGTATAGGCATACATGTCCTCGAATGGCTTGCCACCGAGCCGCTGCCCAACGATGTGGAACTGCTGGATGGCGGCACCCTTTCCTTTTCGCTGGCGGCCCCCATCGCGGATGCGGACGCACTGGTAGTAGTGGATGCCGCCAACCTGAAGGCCGCTCCGGGTACCCTGCGCGTGTTCGAAGGAGAGGCCATGGATGCCTTCCTGGTGGGGAACCGCAAGTCCAGCGTGCATGAGGTGGGGCTCACCGACCTGCGGGCCATAGCCCTGCTGGAGGGCTACTGGCCCCGACATCGCGCCCTGGTGGCCATCCAGCCCCAACTGGTGGATTGGGGCGAGGCACCCACCCCGGCCGTGGCCGGCGCCATCCCGGACGCAGCAGGCGCGGTACGGGACCTGATCCGGAGGTGGCACGATGCCCCTTGATACCATCCCTGTGCGGGTCGTCACACCAGACGCCGGTCTGTCCGGCAATGCCCGCCCCCTCCTGATGGAGATCGCCGAGCGGGTGCGCCGCCTGGTGGAAGAGGGGGAACCCTCGGCCATCGATCTGTCCGCGCTGCCTCTCACTCCCGCGGACAAGGATTGGCTCAGGGCACGGCTCGGGCAGGGCGAGATCCGTGTCAGCCTTGAGGCCGCGGGTACTTCCCTCCTGGAAGAGAGCGCCTGTCCCGGGGTCTGGTGGGTCACGCATCGCGATGTCCAGGAGCGGGTATTGTCCGAGTTCATAGAAATCACCCATGTGCCGGATCTGGTGCCGGCTCATCCACGGGATATAAAAACAGGATTAGAATATCTTGAAAGCGTAATTTATCGTCTAGACTGACAAGCAGGTGTGCTCGTGTCGGGTTTGTCCGATGTCGACAAGAAGCAAGAAGAAGTCTGTGGTCGGAACGATTCAACTGGTTGCTGATGCGAAACGGAGATGAATCATCATGCATGGTCCCCTGATTGACTCCCTGGCGCGGCAAGGCATTACCCGCCGCACATTTCTCAAGTACTGCGGCACCCTGGCTTCCATGATGGCTCTGCCGCCCGCGGCGGGGCGCGCCATGGCGGAGGCCATGGCCGCCGCCGCCTCCGGCGGCCAACGGCCTTCCGTGATCTGGCTGCCGTTCCAGGAATGCACGGGCTGCACGGAATCCATCACCCGTTCCCATTCTCCGTCCATCGAAGGCATGATCTTCGACATGGTATCCCTGGACTACCACGAGACCCTCATGGCAGCGGCCGGCCACCAGGCGGAGGAGGCCCTGAGCAAGGCCATGCGCACCCATGCCGGCAAGTACCTGCTCATCATCGATGGTTCCGTGGCCACGGGCCTGGACGGCGCCTATTCCTGCATTGCCGGACGTACCAACCTGGATCTCCTGAAGGAGGCGGCCTCTGGGGCGGCGGCGGTCATTGCCCTGGGATCCTGCGCGGCCTTCGGTGGTCTGCCGCACGCCCGGCCCAACCCCACCGGGGCTGTGTCGGTGATGGATCTGATCAAGGACAAACCGGTGGTCAACATCCCCGGCTGTCCGCCCATTCCTGTGGTCATCACCGGCGTGCTGGCCCACTATCTGACGTTCGGCAGTCTGCCGGAGCTGGATCACCTGGGCCGGCCCAAGGCCTTCTATGGCGAGACCATCCACGACCGCTGCTACCGCCGGCCGTTCTATGACCAGGGCAAGTTCGCCAAGACCTTCGACGACGAAGGCGCGCGCAAGGGCTGGTGCCTGTTCGAGCTGGGTTGCAAGGGGCCCGTCACCTACAACGCTTGCGCGACGGTGAAGTGGAATGGCGGCACTTCCTGGCCGGTGGAATCCGGACATGGCTGTATCGGCTGCTCCGAGCCCGATTTCTGGGATGCCGGCGGCTTCTACAAGGCCCTGTCCATGCCTGCGGACCCTTTCGAGATGGCGGGCGCTGCCGCCGTGGCGGGTGCGGGCGTCGGCGTGGCGATCAGCCTCGCCAACCGGGCCCGGAAAGGCGCGGCCAAGCGCGGACACGAGACCACGACCTTGGCGGATCTGGATAAATCCGAGGAGAAATGAGCATGAACGAACTGCAATTCCTGACCTGGGTGCGGGGCCCCGGCCTAGAGATCGCCGTGAGCATCTTCCTGTTGGGTGTGATTTGGCGACTCATCGAGATCTACAGCCTCGGGCGCCAGAAGGACCTCGCCGCGCCAAGGCATACCCCCGGCGCATCCGGTTGGCACACCGTCGTGCGGCGCACCGTGCCGCTGCCGGGCATGCTCCGGCGCGCCCCGGTCAGCTACATCGGTGGCTTTGTGTTTCACTTCGGCCTGTTCATTGTGGTCTTCCTGTTCGCGCCCCACATCAAGCTGATCGAGGCCGTGACTGGCCTGTCCTGGCCCGGACTGCCGTCGCAGTTCGTTGACCTGGTGGCCGTGGTCACCCTGGCGGCCATGGTGGTGGTACTGGTGGACCGCATCAACAACCCGGTGAAACGCTATCTCTCCACCTTAGGGGACTGGCTTACCTGGACCGTGACCTTCCTGCCCGTCCTTACGGGTTGGCTGGCGGTACGCCACTTGCTGCTGCCCTACACCACCATGCTGGCCCTGCACATCCTGAGTGTGGAGGTGTTGCTGGTGGTGCTGCCCTTCACCAAGTTGTTCCATGCCTTCACGTTATTCGGTTCGCGCTGGTACAACGGCGCGACCAATGGTCACAAGGGGGTGCCGGTATGAGTGCCACTCTAGAGAAAGGCGTCCGCGTCCTGAAGGAGGTCATCGACGCGCCCATCGCCAGCTATTTCAGCAGCTGTGTGCATTGCGGCATCTGTGCCGAGGCCTGCCTGTTCTACACCGAGACGCGCGATCCCAAGTACACGCCCATCCACAAGCTGGAGCCCCTGCGTCGCGTCTATGAGCAGGAGTACACCCTGCTGGGGCGGCTCAAGAAGATGGTGGGCCTGGCCAGGCCCGTCACCGATGAGGAACTGGGGGAGTGGCAGGAACTGGTCTACACCAGTTGCACCCTGTGCGGCCGCTGTTCCGCCGTCTGTCCCGTGGGCAACGACATCGTCTACATGGTGCGCAAGCTGCGCGAAGGCATGTCCGCCGCCGGTCATGCGCCGGAAGGCATCAAGGGCGCGGTGAACCGCACCGTCACCATCGGCAGCCCCATGGGTGTGCGCCTGCCGGCCGTGAAGGCGCAAATGAAGCATGTGGAGGAGGAGTACGGCATCCCCATCCCCATGGACATGGAAGGCGCCGAGTACATGGTCATGCTGTCCTCCATGGAGATCATCAACTTTCCGGAGTATCTGGGCGCCATCGCCAAGATCATGAAGCAGGCCGGCAAGACTTGGACCCTGTGCTCCACCGCGTTCGAGGCCACCAACGCCGGCATGCAGATCGGCAACTCGGACCTGGCCAGGGTCATCGTCTCCCGTATCGTCGAGGGGGCCGAGCGTCTCAGGGTGAAGACCGTCATCAGTCCCGAATGCGGCCACGCCTATACCGCCCTGCGCTGGGAAGGCGCCAACCTCATCGGCCGGCCATTTACCTTCAAGGTGCAGCACATCATCGAGGTGCTGGAGGAGTTCCGTACCCAGGGTCTGCTCAAGACCGAGGGTTTCGCTACCGATCGCCTGACCTTCCACGACCCCTGCCAGCTGGCCCGTCGTGGCGGCGTCATCCAGCCGCAGCGCAACCTGATGAAAATGGTGGCCAAGGAGTTCGTGGAGATGCCCGATGCCGGCTTCATGAACTGGTGTTGCAGCGGCGGTGGTGGTGCCTCCGCCATCGAGGAAGGCGAGGCGCTGCGCATGGAGGCCTTCAAGAAGAAGAAATCCCAGCTCGAGGCCGTGAAGCCGGACCGTCTGGTAACCGCCTGCGCCAACTGCCGCATCATTCTCGAGGAAGGCCTGGAACATTACCAGATGGAGATCCCGGTCGTGGGACTGACGGAGATGATTGCCGAGTACATCCCCGATGCCGTCGAACCGGCCCCTGCGCAAGGAGCCTGAGACCATGAGCCTACACAACGACAGTGAATTCAAGTCGGCGCTCGCCACCCTCGACCTGGCACAGCAGCGTCGTGTCGCCGCCCTATGCGTGGAGCGGGTGCTTGACCTTACCGATGATGCGCGCGTGCGCGCCGCCGTGGACGCCGCCCGCCGCGGTGACCTGGCGGAGGCGGAGGCCGAGGCACTGCATCAGGCGGCCAAGGCCGCGCGGGTGGAAAGCTTCACCCAGTGCGGGCGCGAGGCGGACTGGGCTGCCCAGGCCGGACATTTCGTGGCCCGCGCCGCCGTCAGTTGCGTGAAGGCCCCGGCTCAGGGGGAAAACCTTGCCTGGGATGCCGCCATGCACGCGCGCATGGCCCGCACCTGCCAGGGCGTGGCCCAGGGGTCCGGCACGGAAACCCGCGAGGCCGAGGCCCAGTACGCCATCCTGGATGAATTCCTGAAAGCCTGAGGACAGCATGAGCACGACAACGACCGATACCCATTCCAATGCCCGTCGCGTGGTCGTCGATCCGGTGACACGCATCGAGGGCCACCTGCGCATCGAGGCGGAAACCGACGCGGCTGGCAAGATCACCCGCGCCTCCAGTGCCGGCACCATGGTGCGCGGCATCGAGATCATCCTCCTGGGGCGGGATCCGCGGGATGCCTGGGCGTTCGCGCAGCGCATCTGCGGCGTGTGCACCCTGGTGCACGGTATTGCCTCCGTGCGCGCGGTGGAAGATGCCATCCACCGCAGCTTCCCGGATTACCGCATCCCCGCCAACGCGGAGCTGATCCGCAACCTGATGATCGGTGCCCAGGAAGTCCTGGACCACGTCATGCATTTCTATCATCTGCATGCCCTGGACTGGGTGGACGTGGTGTCCGCGCTGAAGGCGGACCCAAAGGCCACATCCTTCCTGGCGCAGAGCATCTCCAGCTGGCCCAAGTCCTCCCCGGGCTATTTCGCGGACGTACAGAAAAAGGTGCGCACCTTCGTTGATCAGGGGCAGCTGGGCATCTTTGCCAATGCCTACTGGGGACATCCGGCCTACAAGCTGCCACCCGAGGCCAACCTCATGGCCTTGGCCCACTATCTCGAGGCTCTGGCCTGGCAACGGGACGTGGCCAAACTGCACGCCATCTTCGGCGGCAAGAATCCCCACCCCAACTTCCTGGTGGGAGGTGCCCCGGCGGCCATCAGCGTGGATGTCGGGCATAGGGGGAAGGGTGCCGGCCCGCGCTTCCGGGGCGGCCAGGATGCCACCGCCGTCAACCTGGTGGGTCTGCAGATGGTGCAGAACATCATCCGCCAGATGCAGGACTTCGTGAACAATGTCTATGTGCCGGACACCCTGGCCATCGCCGGCTTCTACAAGGACTGGGCCAGTCGGGGCGAAGGTGTGGGCAACTTCCTGTCCTTTGGCGATCTGCCGAACAAGGACATGTGGACACCCGATTCCTTCCTCATCCCGCGCGGCGTGATCCTGGACCGTGATCTCAGCAGGATCCATGCACTCGATCTGGATGCGGAGGACGAGATCCAGGAATTCGTCACGCATGCCTGGTACAGGTACGGCGTGGGAGACGACAAGGGGTTGCACCCATGGAAGGGCGAGACCGATCTCCATTACACCGGACCCAAGCCGCCTTACCAGTATCTGAACGTGGACGAAAAGTATTCCTGGATGAAGTCGCCGCGCTGGAAGGGCAAGCCCGTGGAGGTGGGCCCCCTGGCCCAGGTGTTGCACATGTACGCCCATGGCCACAAGCAGACCGTGGATCTGGTCCACTACACCCTCAAGCACCTGGACGTGCCGGTCGAGGCGCTGTTCTCCACTCTGGGCCGCACCGCCGCCCGCACGCTCATGTCCAAGATCCTGGCGGATGCCATGCAGGGCTGGTACGACCAGCTCATCGCCAACATCAAGGCCGGTGATGTGCGGACCTTCAACGAGCAGTACTGGGAGCCCTCCAGCTGGGCCAGGAACATGCACGGCGTGGGCCTGATGGAGGCGTCACGGGGTGGTCTGTCACACTGGATCGTCATCGAGGATGGCCGTATCGCCAACTACCAGGCCGTGGTGCCCACCACCTGGAACGCGGGTCCGCGTGACGCGGCGGGTCACGCCGGCCCGTACGAGGCGGCCCTGCAGGACAACCACGTCATGCATGACCCCAATCAGCCCATCGAGATCCTGCGCACCATCCATTCCTTTGACCCCTGTCTGGCCTGTGCGGTACACGTTACCGACCCGGATGGCGAGGAACTGGTGCAGGTGAAGGTGAAATAGCGACATCCAAAGGTAGCTTGCCTGCCATGCCTATGCGTAGCGTGCCTGCCGTTGCCTCTATCGGCTGTCGCAGCCCGGCGGGAGGAGTGAGGCGCGTGCCGCCTGATCGCCGCGGATGGCGCTGTACATCCCGTGTGTGGACAGGGGTTGTTATGGGAGAGTTGCGTCATGGATGACCCCCTCAAACGTCTGCTGGACGCGGAGGCGCGGGCCCGGAAGATCATCGAGGCCGCCAGCCAGGATCGTCAGCAAATCGTCGATGAAGCCCTGGCTTCGGCGCAGGAGGCCGAGGCCAGGTTCGAGGCCCAGCGTGGTGAACTGCGCGCGCCCTTCCTGCGCGAGGCCACCAGCCGGGCGGAGCAGGCGGTGGCCGAACTGGTCCGCAAATACGAGGAACGCCAGCGCAGCCTGCGCGACATGGCCTCCCGGCATGAACGGGAAGCGGTCAGCGCCGCGTTGAATTTGTTGCTGGACCCCGATCGGTAAGAGGGTCTTTCACCCGTTTTCTGGGGTGTGCGGTGTCAGCCTATCTTGATACACGCGTCAGCCTGTTTGCCAGCCGTCTCTGGCAAGCGGGCGATTTCGAGGCCGTGCTGGCGGCGCCAGCCGAGGAGATGGCGCCAACCCTGGCGGTGCGAGGACTGCCATTGCTGGCCGCGGGCTTCGACCACCAGGACCATCGCTCCCTGGAGCAACGCATCATCGCCCAGGTGCTGGATGAAACCCGTATCCTCATCCGTCCGCTGAGCGGGGCGCTGCGCCGCTTCCTCGTTTACTGGACCGAGCGTTTCGAGGTCAGCAACTTGAAGACCCTGTTGCGCGGCAAGATGACCGGCGAGCGGCCGGCTTCCCTGCTGCACCGTCTCACGCCCATGGGCACCTTTGGACACCTGGACATGCGGGATCTGGCCCATGCCGAGGATGTAGGCGAGCTCCTGCGCCGCCTGGAGGCCGGCCCCTATGCCGGTATCGTGCGCCAGGCCAGGCAGGCCTTCGAGGAAAGCCGGGATCCCTTCCTCTTGGATGCCGTGCTGGACCGGGGTTATTACGAGGGCCTGGTGCAGCGCGCCAGGGCTCTGGACGACCGGGGGGGGGTGTCCCTGCGCCGCCTGATGGGGCCCCTCATCGATCGCATCAACCTGGTGTGGCTGCTGCGTTACCGCTTCAATTACCGCCTGCCGCCGGCGCGGGTGTACTTCCTGCTGGTGGCATCCAGTTACGGCCTGCCCTCGTCCAGGCTGCGGGAATTGGCAGCCCTGGGCAGCGTGGAGGCGGTGCTGGAGGCCCTGCCGGAGCCGCTGCGCGCCAGCCTGCGGGGAATCTCGGACATTCCCGGGGTGTTCGCGCGCATGGAGGCCGAGGCCGCGAAACTGGCCGGGCGGGTGCTGCATGCACGCGCCCCCGCGGTGTGTCGTGCCTTTGCCTATCTGATCCTGCGCGAGCGGGATCTGCGCTCGGTGCGCGCCATCCTGCGAGGTCGCCACCTGGGGCTGACGCAAGCGGACATTCGAGCGGCCCTGTATCCGCCCGTCGAAAGGGGTGCCTGATGTTTCGCGCCGAACCCATGCTCCGCGTACGCCTGGCCCTGCTCACATCCGAGGCACCGGATGCAGCCCTGGAACTGGCCCGCTTCGGGGTTTTCAGCCCCACCTTCCATGCCTTGGGGCCCTTGGACGAAGCCACCGCCGAGAGCTACCGGGAGGCCTGGCTGGAGGCCGAGGTGCGCACCGCCAAACTGGTGGAACGCTGTGCCAGCACGACGCTCCCGGAGATTCCGCAAGACGCCGTCGCGCCCACCCTGGAAGACCTGCGGGAGCTCAACATCTGGCTCAAGCAGGTGTGGAACACCTGCCTGGTTTCCCAGGAGGAGGCGGATCGGGTGCAGGAAGAACGGCGGCATCTGGAAGCCCTGCAGGAGACCCTGGGCAGACTGGGTCGCCTGAATGTGGACCTGGCCGAATTGCTGAGCCCGGACAGCCTCCTGAGCGTGCACATCGGCAGCCTACCGGCCGCCAGCGAGAGGCGGGTGGGGGAGGCCCTGTCCATGACCGGGTCCCTGATTTCCAACTTCGACCGGGTCGGCGAGCAGGTCTATGCTGTCATTGCCAGCCCCCGCGACCGCCAGGATGAGGTGCGTGGCCTGCTGTCCCAGGCGGGCTGGCGGGAACTGCCCGTGCCCCATGAATTGCGTACCCATCCCCAGGCCGCCCGGGCCTGGCTGGAAGAGGCGCGCCAGGGTGTGGAGGCACGGAATGCGCAAAGCTGCGCCAACCTGGATAGTCTCAGGGACCGGTTCCGCGCCCGTCTGGATGAGGCGCGCCAGCGCGTGGCCTTGGGGCGCCCCCTGGCGGAAGCGGCGGTGGCCGGGGTACGGGGGCGGGGCAGCCTGGCCGTGCTGACCGGCTGGGTGCCCCGGCGCAGCGTCGGAGCGCTGCAGACGATGCTGACGGAGCGCTTCGGCGGCCGCTACTGGTTGAATCTGCAGGCACCGGGCCCGCACGAGGCCGACCAGGTGCCGTCCCTCATGCGCTATCCCGGTTGGCTGCGTCCCTTCGTGCCCCTGGTCAAGAGTTATGGTGTGCCACGCTATGGTGAATTCGACCCGACCTTGCCCTTTGCCTTCCTGTATCTGCTGCTGTTCGGGGCCATGTTCGGCGATGTCGGCCATGGGGCGGTGATCATGGCGCTGGCGCTCATGCTGTACCGCAAGCTGGGCCGCATGGCCTGGGTCGGCGTTGCCGCCGGCGTGGTGTCCATGCTCTTCGGGCTGCTCTACGGCAGCGTGTTCGGCTACGAGGACCTCATCAGCCCGGTCTGGATGTCACCCCTGCACAACCCGACCTACATCCTGGCTGTGGCCATTGCCCTGGGCGTGGGCTTCATCGTGCTCACCCTGCTGGCGAATATCCATAACCGCTTCGTGGCGGGGCATCGTGCCGCGGCCCTGTTCGATGCCACGGGTCTGGCAGGTCTGTTTTTCTACCTGGGGGCGGTAGGGGCCGTGGCCAGTCTGGCCGGCGTGCTGGATACGGGGCCGGCGGCCTGGGGGCTGGCCCTGGCGGGCATCGCCGCGGTAGCCGTGTTCAAGTGGATGGAAACGCGTGCAGGTCTGGGCGAGAAGGTCCTGGTGACCGCCATCGAGACCCTGGAGGCCGCGATCAATCTGTTTGCCAACACCCTGTCCTTCATGCGGGTGGCGGCCTTCAGTCTGAACCACGTGGCCCTGGCACTGGCCGTGTTCGCCATCGCCAACGGCCTGGGGGCAGTGGGCCACGGGCTCACCATCTTCCTGGGCAACGTCATCATCATCGTTCTGGAAGGCGGCATCGTCGCCATCCAGGCCCTGCGCCTCATGTATTACGAAGGTTTCTCGCGTTTCTTCATCGGCAGCGGCACGGAGTTCACGCCGCTGAAGCTGGCGGACGTGAGGTGACGGGCGCTCGATCCTATTTGCTTACTTCAGGAGAACAACATGAACTGGCTGATTGCATCATTGGGTCTATCCGTGGTCGCCACCCTCGGCGCGGGCATATGGCTGGAGCTGAAGCCCCGACGCCTCCCCGCACCCGCCTGGCTGAAGGGCGGACTGCTGGCCAACATCCTGCTCTTTGGCCTGGCCTTGGCCGCTATCCTGTCCATTGGGGTGCAGGAGGTGATGGCCGCCGAACCCGTGTCCGGCGCGGTGCTGGAAATTTCCCTGGGCAAGGGCCTGGCCCTCATCGGCATCGGCCTGCCCACGGCCCTGGCGGCCATCGGCGCCGGCATCGCCCTGGGCCCGGTGGGTTCCGCCGCCATGGCGGTGATCGCCGAAAAGCCGGAGATGTTCGGACGCACCCTGATCTACATGGGTCTGGCGGAAGGCGTGGCCATCTACGGCCTGGTCATGTCCATCCTGCTGCTGGGCAAGATCTGAGGACCGGACATGCCCGTCGCGCCCGACAGCACGCCGCGTGGGGGTCGCCTGGTGGTACTGGGCAGCGCCGGTCTGACCGAGGGTTTCAGCTTGGTGGGCGCCGAGGTATATCCGGATGCCGACCCCGCCAAGGTGGAAGAGGTGCTGGGCCGGCTGGTGCACGAAGGCTGTCAGGCCCTGGTTCTGCTGGAGTCCCATCTGGCGCAGGCCGGCGGTCACTGGCTGGACCGGCTGCGCAATGAAGGGGGCCGCATCGTCGTCACGGAACTGCCTCCCCTGGCCGCACCCCGGGATTACGCCCCGGCTGTGGATGGGGTGGTGCGATCGGTGCTCGGGCCCGAGGCCCTGAAATGAGTGCGCGCCGCATGCCGGGAGGCAAGCCGGCTCGCGACGGGAGAAAGACATGAACGCGGAAGTGCAGGTCGATCAGCTGGAACAGGCCCTCATGCGTCAGGCCGAAAGCCTGGCGCGCGAGCAGCGTCAGAACGCGGAGGCGGCCAGGTCCCGCATCCTCAACGAGGCCATGGAACGCCTGAAACTGGCCGAGGAACGCGAAGCCCAGGCGGCCAGGGCCGAGGCCGAGCGCTTGGTGCGCCGTCAGACCCAGGCGGCGGAAACGCGCCAGGCGGCGGACCTGGATCGCCTGCGCTGGGCCCTTACCGAGGCCACCCTGTCGAGCGTGCGTCTGGCCTTTCGGGACCTGGCGCGCGACACGGAGCGTTACCCACGCATCCTCGAGCAATGGCTCGCCGCCGCCGCGCGGGATCTGCCTCCTGGTGATCTGGTGGTGGAGGCGCGGGGCGTGGATCAGGCCCTTCTGGCGCCGATCTGGCCCGAACTGGTGGCGAGGGTCGCGCCGGGCCGCAGGGTGGAACTGGCCGTGCATGGCCTGCCCAGTGAAGGTGGTCTGCGGGTGCGCCTGGCGGACAACCGGGCGCAGCTGGACCAGACCTTCGAGGCGCGCCAGGCCCGTCTGGCCGAAGATATGGCGCGCGTGGCCATGGAGCGCCTGTTCGCCAGCGCGCCGGAACTCAGCGTGTTGGCGCGGTAGAGGGAAACGACATGGGCAAGATTCTGGAAATCAACGGCCCCCTGGTGAAGCTCGAATTGCCCGAAACGGTGATCGGCGAACAGGTGCGGGTGGGCCGACTGGGCCTGGTGGGCGAGGTGATCGGCCGTGATGGCGACACCGCCTTGGCGCAGCTGTACGAGGATACGACGGGTCTGCGTCCCGGCGAGGCGGCGGAAGGCCTGGGCTGGCCCCTGTCCGTGGAGCTGGGGCCGGGTCTGCTCAACGCCATCTTCGACGGCGTGCAGCGGCCCCTGTATGCGGTGTGGGAAAAAAGCGGCGACCGTATCGCCCGAGGCGTGGCCGTACCCTCCCTGCCCCGGGAGCGGAGATGGCATTTCGTGCCCGCTCCAGACCGGCATGCCGGCACGAGGGTATCCGGCGGCGACGTGCTGGGCAGCGTGCAGGAAACCGAATCCATCCAGCACCGCATCCTGATCCCGCCCCTGTTGCAGGGCGAGCTGCTCGAGCTGGCGCCGGAGGGGGATTACAGCATCGATGAAACCATCGGCCGGGCGCGCCTGGCCAATGGCCACATCGAAAAACTGTATCTTTTCCACCGTTGGCCCGTGCGCACGGCCCGGCCGTTCCGCAGGCGTGACCACGCGGTACAGCCGCTCATCACCGGCCAGCGCATCCTGGACACCTTCTATCCCCTGCTGAAGGGCGGCAAGGCTGCTATTCCCGGCCCCTTTGGCGCCGGCAAGACCATGCTGCAGCAGCAGATCGCCCGCTGGTGCAACGCCGAGATCGTCATCTATGTGGGCTGCGGCGAGCGCGGCAACGAGCTCACCGACGTGCTGGAATTCATGCCCGAACTGAAGGACCCGCACACCGGCCGACCCCTGATGGAGCGCACCCTGCTGGTGGCCAATACCTCCAACATGCCCGTGGTGGCGCGTGAGGCCTCCATCTATGTGGGTATCACCCTGGCCGAGTACTACCGTGACCAGGGCTACGACGTGGTCATGGTGGCGGATTCCACCAGCCGCTGGGCCGAGGCCCTGCGCGAGGTGGCGGGGCGTCTGGGGCAGATGCCGGTGGAGGAAGGCTATCCCGCCTACCTGGGATCCCGCCTGGCGGCCTTCTACGAACGCGCGGGGCGGGTGGAGACCCTGGCCGGTGCACACGGCTCCGTGACCCTCATCGGTGCCGTCTCACCCCCCGGTGGTGACTTCTCCGAACCGGTCACCAGCCATACCAAGGAGATCATCCAGACCTTCTGGGCCCTGTCGAAGGAACTGGCGGATGCACGCCACTACCCGGCCGTGGACTGGCTGGAAAGCTTTTCCGGCTATGTGCCCTCCGCCGCCAGGTGGTGGGCGGAGAACGTAGACCCGGGCTGGGCGCGTGCCCGGGGCGAGGCCCTGGACCTGCTGGCCGCCTCCGAGGAGTTGCAGCGCATCGTCAACCTGGTGGGCGTGGAAGCCCTGTCGAGCGAGCAGCGCTGGACCCTGGAGGCCGCCGGCCTGATCAAGGAGGGCCTCTTGCAGCAGTCGGCCACCGATGCGACCGACAGCTTCGCCTCGCCGGAGAAGCAGTACACCTTGCTGGCAGCTCTGCTGGAAATCTATCGCCACGGTTTGAGGCTGGTGAAACTGGGTGCGCCGGCACGCCGCTTGATCCAGATGCCCCTGCTGGCCCAGGCCCGGCGCTGGAAGAGCCAGCACAGCTCCGGGGAAGTGGCCGCGCTGCGGGAAAGGATCGCGCGCATCCCGGGTGAATTCGAACGGATTGCCCTGGACTACGAGCGGTCCGACCATGCCGCGTGATGACGAGGTGATGCCATGAAAAACATCGAATTCCGCACCGCCACCTCCGCGCAGGGCGGCCTCGTCGTCATGACCGGCGTGCCCGGGGTGGCGGCCGGTTCGCGCGTGCAGTTGAGGGATCATGCAGGCAATCCACGCAATGGCCTGGTGATTCGTGCCGCCGCCGACGCCGTGCTGGTGGAGGTGTTCGAGGGCACAGACGACCTGGACCTGGAACGCACCTGGGTGCGCTTCCTGGACGAGCCCTTCCGCCTGCCGGTGTCGCGGGACATCCTGGGACGGGTGTTCAACGGTACCGGCCTGCCTCGGGACGGGCGCCCACCCATCATTTCCGCCGACCGGCGCGATGTGAACGGCGAGCCTCTCAACCCCGCCGCCCGCGCCTATCCACGCGAGTTCATCCAGACCGGCATCTCCGCCATCGACGGCATGAATGCCCTCACCCGGGGACAGAAGCTGCCCGTGTTCTCCGGCGGAGGTCTGCCCCACAACCGGGTGGCGGCGCAGATCGTGCGCCAGGCCAGGCTCCTGGGCGAGGGTGCGTCGGAGTTCGTGGTGGTGTTCGCCGCCTTTGGCGCCTCCCATGCCGATGCTCGCTTCTTCCAGGAAAGCTTCGAGGAGTCCGGCGTGCTCAACAAGGTGGTCATGTTCCTCAACCTGGCGGACGAGCCGGTCATCGAGCGCCTGCTCACCCCCCGGGCGGCGCTGACCGCCGCCGAGTACCTGGCCTACGATCTGGACTACCACGTGCTGGTGGTGATGACCGACATGACCGCCTACGCCGAGGCCCTGCGGGAGGTGGCGGTGCTGCGCGGTGATGTGCCGGCGCGCAAGGGCTACCCCGGCTACCTCTATTCCGATCTGGCGGAACTCTACGAGCGCGCCGGGCGTATCCGGGACCGGCGCGGTTCCATCACCATGATTCCCGTGCTGTCCATGCCCTCCGATGACATCACCCACCCCATACCCGACCTCACGGGCTATATCACCGAGGGCCAGATCGTGCTGGGCCGTGAGCTGTTCAACCAGGGGATCTACCCACCGGTGAGCGTGCTGCCCTCCCTGTCGCGCCTGATGAAGGACGGCATCGGCAGGAATTTCACGCGCGAGGACCACCCGCATGTGGCCAGCCAGCTGTTTGCCAGCTATGCCAAGGCCCTGGAGGTGCGCGGTCTGGCCGCCATCATCGGCGCCGAGGAACTGTCCGAGGGTGACCGCCGCTTCCTGGCCTTCGCGGACGCCTTTGAGCACCGCTTCATCGGCCAGGGCGAGGACGAGGACCGCAGCGTCTACGAAACCCTGGACCTGGCATGGGAACTGCTGTCCATGCTACCTCCCGAGGTGCTGATCCGGGTGAGCGAGGAAGAACTGGCCCGATATCACAAATGGCAGGCAGTGCCTGAAGCGGCATGAAGAAGCGCCTGTCCGTTCCACCGACGAAGAGCGCCCTCCTGCAGGTCGGCCGCCAGGTGCGCTTCCTGGATCAGGGCCGGCAGATGCTGGAGAAGAAGCGGGACCTGCTCTCCCGTCTGGTGTACGAGCGCCTGGCCCAGTATCGAGCGTTGCGGGGACAGGCCGTGCAGGAGCTGGCTGAGGCCTATCGCTGGCTGGGCATCGTGCAGATGCGCATGGGCGGACAAATGCTGCGCCAGTCCTCCGTGGGGCTGAAGCAGGCGGTGAGGATCAAGGTGGTGGCGCGCTCCAGCGTGGGGGTGGAATATCCCAGCATCAGCGTGGAAGGCCTGCCCCTGCAGCCCGTGGGCCTGATGTGGACCGACGTGAGCTTCGACGAGGCGCGTGGACGCCTGCAGGCACTCACCCTCACCCTGGCCCGGCTGGGCGAGGCGGAGAACGCCCTGTGGCGCCTGCTGGCGGCCAGCCGCAAGACGCAAAAGCGCGTCAACGCCCTGAAATACAACATCATTCCCCGCTACCAGGCCACCGTGGCGCACATCAAGTCCGCCCTGGAAGAGGACGAGCGCAATACCCTGTTCCAGATCAAGGTGCTGCGCGCCCGTCAGGAGAGTGCTGCCCGGGTCGCGTAGTTGTTTCATACCATGACCCGGGTCTGACGGAGATGCGATCGCGCATCTGGCGCACAATGCAGCGAGGCGGCTGCCTCGCCCCCACCCCCTAGAGGAGGAAGACATGCAACGTTCGCGCCTTGCCGCCCTGCTGGCGGCCATCCTGACTATCCATGCCCTGCCTGCCCTGGCGGATCCCCCGGTCATCATCAAGATCCCACGACTCACCCTGGAGGCCTCGGAGAAGATCGCTCGGGCCGCCGTGGAGGCCTGCCGCAAGGAAGGCATCCAGATCGGCGTCACCGTCGTAGACCGCAGCGGCGATGCCATGGCGTTCCTGCGCGACACCCTGGCGCCACCGGTGACCATCGAGGTCAGCCGGCAGAAGGCCTATACGGCGGTGAATTTCAACGCCCCCCTGTCCGGCATGGAAGATCGCTTCACCAAACCCTTCTCCGTGGGCAAGGTGGAAGGCCTGGTGTTTTCCGCCGGTGGCGTGCCCATCGCGGCGGCGGGCAACATCGTTGGCGCGGTGGGCGTGTCCGGCGCCGCCACCGGCGCTCAGGACGAGGCCTGCGCCCTGGCCGGCATCGAGGCCGTGCAGATGGACCTGGAGATGGCGGGGCCCTAGGGAGACGCCGAATGCGCGCGGTTGCGGATGCGGAGAGGATTCCCCGTGGATGCCGCGCCCGCGCCACCCTGCCTCACGTACTCGCGTTTGCCCGGCGTGAGCAACGGCCCTGCACGTCAAGCTTCTTCCGCCCTCGGTTTCCCGGCCCATGCCCGGCGTCTACGCGTGTTCCGCGCCCCGGTCGTCGCCGGCGCCGAAGGGCTGACGCCCAGCGTGCTCGCCGACCAACTTGACGTGACCCGCAACGCGCTCTCCTTCCATCTGAAGGAGCTGGCCCAGGCTGGTCTCGTCACGGTCGAACAGCAGGGCCGCAATCTGATCTACCGCGCCGACTTCTCCCTGATGAATGGGCTGCTCGACTATCTGGCCGAATACTGCTGCCAGGGCGGCACGTGTGAGGTCACAGCGTCCGCTGCCCCCTCCTGCTCAAAGGCCCTGCATGAAACGCTTCCACGTCCATCTGTGCGTCGATGATCTGAACCGCAGCATCGGTTTCTACTCGCAACTGTTTGCCGCGCAGCCGGTCCGCGTCGAAGCTGACTACGCGAAGTGGATGCTCGAAGACCCGTCGTTGAACTTCGCCATCTCCATGCGCGGCGGCAAGCCGGGCATCGACCACCTGGGCATACAGACCGACGATACCGAGGAACTGGCGACCCTGAAGTCCCGTGTGCAGGCCGCCGATATGGCGCTGCTCGACGAAGGCACCACGACCTGCTGTTACGCGCGCAGCGAGAAGCACTGGGTCACCGACCCGCAGGGCGTGGCCTGGGAGCATTTCCACACACTGGGCAATATCCCGGTCTTCAACGCAGAGCAGCAACCCGCGCTCATGGTCGCTGCGGCGTGCTGCTCGGGCCCCTCCCGATCTTCCTGATGCTGGCGCGAGCCGCCCATGAACCAAGCCACCACGGCTGGTCGCGCGCCGGCCACATCCGCCATGCGCGTCTTCGAGCGCTTCCTGGCCGTCTGGGTGCTGCTGTGCATCGCGCCGGCATTGCCTGGGCCAGTACGCGCACAGGTCAACCTGTCCGTAGGCCTGCTGATCTGGGCGATGGTGGTCCCGATGCTGCGCAAGGTGGACTTCGGTACGCTGGGCCAGGCTGGGCGGCACTGGCGCGGTATCGGTGTAACGCTGTTCGTGAACTGGGCGGTCAAGCCGTTCTCGATGGCGCTGCTGGCCTGGCTCTTCATACGCCAGGTCTTTGCCCAAATGGCTGCCCACCGACCAGCTCGGCAGCTATGTCACCGGCCTGATCCTGCTGGCTGCCGCGCCTTGTACGGCCATGGTCTTCTTTGAGATGTCGCCGCCGACTGCAATTCGATTGGCCATGCTCCCCGCGTCCCTGTCTTGCAAATGCGAATGGCGCTCATGCAAATCGTTCGGGCTTTCGGAGATCGCGCGCGAGCATGCGCCCACGGCTCACACACGGGTTCTAGAGACACCGAGGGATGACGGGCGACATGCTGCGGCCAACCCCGAACCCTGACAGGTGCGAGCGTGACGGTATCGCCGGACACGCACGTCAAAGATACAAGCAAAGCCAGCCTTCCGGCTGATGGCGCGTGGTGCTCAGTCCTCGCGCGCGAGCGCGTGACGGCCGCGCACGTAGACCTTTTCCAGCGCGTACAGCAGCCCGGGCAAAAGCTGGCGATGCAACCGGCGACGGCTCTGGATGCGTGGCTGCCCGGCCGGAGAGTAAGCACGGGGCCTGTGCCGTTCGTTTACCAGGCGCGCGATGGTGGCGATGGTGCCATATCGTTCCAGTACCCGGCGGCGTGCCTCCAGAATGGCCGGCAGGCGTTTTTCCCACAACCCGTCCCGTATGGCCCGGCGTATGGTTTCGGCCGCACCTTGCGGATCATGGATGTCGATGCGCAGGAAGCTTTCCGGCGGGAAGTAGTCCTCGGCGTTGGGGCAGCCGTAATAGACCGGTAAACAGGCGCCGAGAAAGGCATCGGCCAATTTTTCCGTCCAGTGGTGGGGGCCCAGGTAGTTTTCGATGGCCAGGTGGTAGCGGTAGGGGTCCAGGGCATCGGCCTTGTCCACCAGGGGTCGCACGCCATGACCGTAGATATCCAGGCCGGGCAGCAGACGCTTCAGATCCTGGGTGAAGTCGTAGCGCGCGCGGTGCAGGGTGTGGCCTTGCCGCTTGCTGGAACAAACGGTGGACAGCTCCAGGGTCTTGTCCCGGGGCACGTGCCGCACCAAGGTGTTGTAGTCGCCCCGTGGGGAGGTGTCGGCATAGAACCAGATCAGCGCCGGTTGTTCAACGATGCGTCCCGGATGGTTCCCGGTCGCCCAGGGTTCCTGGGTGGAGAGGATCCAGCGGTACTGCCTCAGGTAGCGGCGCCCATAGGTCTTGATGGAGGAAGGTTCCGTGAGCAGGAGCAGGGTGTGTTCGGGTGGGCAGGCCAGTTCCTCCACCCACAAGGGATGGCGTTCACCTGCCAGGGACGGCAGGTCATCGTAGACCACCAGCCAGTCGTAGTCGCGACAGTTCCGGTCGAACACGAAATCGCAATTGCCCCAGCGGGCCACATTGTCGGGAAAGCATTTCAGCCAGCCCGCGCCATCGGCTCCGGGTTTGTACTTGCCCAGAAACTTGATGCGCAGATGGGCCGGCGGCGGCGTATGCGCCATGCTCAGAAGCCCCGGGCCTGCTTGATCCGGCCACGCAACCAGTCGCGTGGCTCCGCCAGCCGGAAACCCAGCCAGGTCAGCGCGGCGCGTGCGGCGAAACCCAGCGGGCCGCTGCGCTTGGCGGGTACGTGGGTGGTGTGCACCTTCTCATGTGGGCGCAGGGTGATGTCGGAGAAGCCACCCTGCTGGTTGATGATGGCGGGGGATACCGCCGTCACCACGAAGCGCCGCGCCAGGTTCCGGTAGTACCAGCGGTCTATGGCCCGGTGCCGGCTGGTCCAGCGCCATACATCGGTCGGTTGCGGCAGGTGCGCGAGCAGCCAGTCGAAGGTGCTGGCGCGGAGCAGATAGGCATGCGTGGTGCTGCAACCAGAGACCCGGCACAGGCTGTGTTCCTCGGGTAATCCGGCCAGGGTGCGGTAGGGGGGGACCGGATCGGTATAGCCCAGGTAGCACACGTCCCAGTCCACCCTGGCCAGGACCTGGGGCAGGGCCGCCAGCACGCTGGGCAGGGCGGGGCTGAGCTCAATGTCGTCTTCCAGGATCAGCAGGGTGCGCCAGCCCTGCTGGCGGGCATGCTGGATGGCGGTGCGGTGGGAAAGGGTGCAGCCGGCCCGCCCGGCCCAGGTCCGGTCCCGCTTGCGCCCGCGGAACCAGGGCGGCTCACCATAGCCGGGCAGTTCGATGCCCGCGGTGGCAGGCAGACGCATGAGCAGTTGGGCCGGAATCAGCCCCTGGACCAGGTCGCGGATGCCCTGCCAGCGGTCCGGGCGGCTGGCCAGATTGACCACCAGCACGCCGTCTACCATTTCCCAGAAGGCCGTGGTCTGCGTCCGGGACATCAGGGCTTCCAGTAATCGGCGATCCAGGGTGCCGGTCGGGTATGGTGATGCGGCTTGCGGCCCTTGTAGCCGCGTATGGCCTCGTCCGGGTCGGGGCGGCCATGGAACACCAGGATGCGGCAGCCCCCCGGCAGCCTGGGCATGCGTACCAGGTTCAGTGGAAAGGCGGGGCGCAGGTCCCATTTGAAACTTCGCACCCATTCTTCCGGCCACCATTTCGGGTTCCCCAGGGCGTAGGTCAGAAAGGCCTGTTCGGTATTGAATACACGCCGGTCCTCGGCCCGGTGCATCTCCCGCAGGAAGGTGTCGTACGCGTACTGGCACTGGCCGGCCTCGAAGCGGAACACGGAAGAATTGCCCACGGCGGGTCGCCGGCCCAGCAGGGTTTTGCGCCAGTTGACCCAGTTGTGGATGATGCAGAATTCCCCTGGGCAATAGTCGAAGAAGGCGTCGAGCGGACCCGTGATGGCCACATCCAGATCGAGAAAGAGGGTCGGCCCCCGCAGGTCGCCAAAGCCGTCGCGCAGCAGGACGAGCTTGACCAGGATATCGGGCCAACCGCGACGGATGCCCGGATTGGCGGGAAAGGGAATGACCTCGATACCCGCATCCAGACCCGTCGGGTCATCGGTGCAGCAATGGAACCTGAATGCTCGCCGCAGATGGCGGCGCACCGCGTGAAACAGGATGTTCACGTAGTCTGGGCCATAGCGCCGGCCCCACTTCAGGCAGAGTACATTTACGCTTTCCATGACGGATGATTATCCTTGAAAACATGGCCGGGGACGCTCGGGCTTGCGCTCTTCGCCTAGGTAGGGCCGCGACCGGCCGCGTTCCCCCGCGAGAAGCAACAAACCGAAGCGGGTCATGCCGGGTGTGGTGCGAGATCATCCGCGGGGACGCTCTCACGCCGAGCTGGATACAGGGCCTTGTCCGGACTTGTGGGGCCGCACCCGCTTGTGTAGGCCTGGCCGAACCCATCGTATGACCCGACCATGAAGGATGCCGGATGAGCAAGCAGAGCAACAAATACCTTCGCCGCATTGAAAATCTGGGGTTTTTCAACTTCGTGCGTTATCTGATGCACAGAAACACTGGCTGGCCCCGCACCGGAGAGTTCAACCTGTACAGCAGGCAGGTCATGTCGCCGTTGGTCTGTCGTGGCGGAAGCAGCGACATCGATGTCTTCAAGCACATCTTCGTGCTGCGGGAGTACGACGCCATCGGCCAGCTCCCCAGCAGCGGCCTCGTGATTGACTGCGGCGCCAATGTGGGTTTTTCCAGCGCTTATTTCCTCAGTGCCTGCGCGCACGTGCATGTGATCGCGGTCGAACCGGATCCCGGCAACTTCCACATGCTGCGGCGCAATACCGCGGCCTTCGGCGACCGCTGCACCTGTATCCAGGCGGGCGTCTGGTCCGAGGCAGGGGGTTTGCGCGTGGTCGATGCGCCCCGGGGTGATGGCAGGGAATGGGCGAGGGGCGTGGAAATCGTGCCGCCGGGAGAGCCGGCGGATATCCAGGCGGTTACCATCGACATGCTGCTGGATCGATCGGCCTTTGAGCGTGTGGCCCTGTTGAAGGTGGATATCGAAGGGGCGGAGCAGGCGGTGTTCGGGCATGGGGCCGAGGCCTGGCTGGATCGGGTCGACCGCATCGCCATCGAATTGCATGGTGAGCGGTGTGCCGAGATCTACCGGCAGGCCGTGGTGTCCGCCGGCTTTGAGTCGGCGGATGCCGGCGGGCTGACCCTGTCCTGGCGACCGGGCCTGGCCTGACCAGGCACATCCCGCATGTCTCGATCCAATGTCAGGGCGCGGACCAATTCGGGGCAGCCCGCGTGCAAGGCTTACCGCTATCCAGATACCGCCCGCACGCTACGATCTATGGTCAGCCGATAGGTACCCGGGCTGATTTCCCGGCCCAGCATGCGCAGCATGGGTGCCAGATCCTGGCGCTTGCTCTCGGCGGGCGTAGCCATGATCTGGTAATCCCCGCCCGTATCCACACGCCAGGATCCCGAGCCGGACAGGGTGAGCACGCCCCCCAGGGTATTCAGGTGGAAATCCAGACCTGCCCCACTTCCATCCAGGTCCAGCTCATAGCTGCCCAACGGGTTTACCCGGCTGAGCGCCGATCCCGCCGAGGTCCAGATGGCGCGGGCCTTGCCTTCGACCTGACCTCTGTCGAGGCGCAGGTCGTCCACCTGCAGGGTCAGCTGGCCGGACAGGGAAGCCGCCTGCAGCGTGGGAGACAACACCCCAAGTATCGCGGCCGGTACCGCGAGCCTGGCCTTGTTGATGTGAATCCCGCCCGGGGACAGGCTGACATCCAGCACAGGCTGGGTGTTTTGCTGGGAGAACAGGATGAGATGCAGCCTCAGGAGCAGCAATTCCTTGAGGGCGATGCGCCAAGACACGGGGGCCAGGGTGGCTGTCTCGCCATTGGGCAGCAGCGCCTGGAGGATGCCCTCGCCGCGCCAGAGTGTCCCTGCGGTGGCCGTCATGACCAGCGAGTTGCGGGTCCCGCGCTGCAGCACGGTGTCGAGCCAGGTGGCGGGCAACATGACCGCATAGATCAGGATGAGTGCCACCGGAAATGCTGCCGCGAGCAAGATGCGCTGCATCAATGGGCCCCCGTCAAAGTCAGTTTCAGGGTGGCCGGGCCGACCTGATCGCCGAGGCTGACTTGGCATTCTGCTACGTTGACACCCTGCCGCTGCAGATCGGACAGCCATTCGATCCAGGTGCCATTGGGTATGGGCTGGGTGGCAAGCTGAATGCGGTCTTCCATCAGCACGGTGAACTGGGTAAAGGTGCCGCCGAGTCCGAAGACCGCCGCCGAGGCCTTGATGCGCTGCTCCAGGCTGCCTTTGCCCGGTCCTGTCATCTGGTTGCGCAGGCGCTCGATTTCCGCTGTCTGCACTTGCATCAGACGCAATTCGGCCCGCAGCGCAGGCAGGCGTGTCAACAGCCTGGCCCGGGCCTGTTCCAAGGGGGCGTAGATCAAGTCGTAGCCCAACAATCCCAGCAGGACGGCGCTGCCCAGCATCAGGACCCGGCGTTCCCGGGCATTGCGCCCGGCATACCAGGCACGGATACGCCCCATCCATTCACTGCCCATTGTCCGCGCCCCTGCCCGTGGTTCTGACGATCAGCCGCGCGTCTTCTTCATCCCGCAGACTGACACTCAGGTTCCGCGCCTGGGCAGCGGTCCGCAGCCGGTCCAGCCACTCCGGGTCGATCTCGTTCAGAGAGACGGTCAGCGTACCGGCTTCATAGCGCAAGGCCTCGAGCCTTGCGCCCGTGCCGACGGGCCAAGCCTGGCCCAGCCGTTCCAGCAGGCTCAGGAAGGCATCGGGCGGAGGGGTGCCTGCTGCCGCACGCAGGTTCTGGAGCCGCTCGCCCACCTGCCAGGCCGGATCCACCACGGTGGCGTGCGCCGGCAGGGCACGCCCCGCCAGGGCAGCCATTTCTGCGTGGATGCGGATATTTTCATTGCTCAGCATGACCCAGTCCACCAGCATGCCGAGCATCTGGATGATCAGTAGGGCGGTTACCCCAATGACCGTCGGGGATAACAGCCGCTTCCAGTCCAGGCGGTTGAAGCCGGGGGAATACTTGCCCTGCAGCAATCCCGGCAGCGAAGGCCAGGGCACGGTGCGCCAGTCCCAGCGGCCGGCCGGGATCAGCGGCAGCTGCAGGGCATCGCGCCAGCGCTGCCAGTCCGGAGCGCCCAGGCCGTCATCCTCATAGACCCGCGCTTCTTGGGGCCGGGCTCCATGCGCCCTGGACAAGCTGAGCATCACGGGTGGATCGCCGTCATCCAGGACACAGCCTTGCGCCCTGTCGAAGCGGGCCAGGTTGTTACCGCCCAGTCGGCCGATTGACCACTGGCCTTCCGACCAGGGCAGCAGCAGGTAATCCGGCAAGGCATCATCAGGCTGCAGTCCCAGGGCGGCAAGCCGGGCCATGATCCGGCTCAGCCAAGCATCCTCCACCACGGCCAGGATGGCTTCACCATTGGGTTCCCGCGCCAGGATGACGGCGTGAATGGCATCCGCTTCCAGCAGTGTCGCGGCTTCGGCTGCCGCGGGCAGCAGTGGCACGAGCCGGCGTTCAGGCAGCTCGGGAAGCTGAACGCGCACGGTCAGCACCAGGTCAGCCGCCAGCACCAAGCGGCAGCGCCGTGCTCCGGGCAGCCCTTCCAAGCGTTGGCCGCTGGCTTTGAGCAGCCCGGCATCGTCCAGCATTGCCCAGGCACAGTCGTTGCCTTCCTGGAGGGAATCCCGCCGGCACAGGAGGCGCAGCTCGCTCATATGTCCATCCTCCAGATCAGCGTGGGGAAGCTCGTCCCCTGGCGACGATACAGGGCCTGGTTACCCAGAACCAAGCGGTCACGGCGGATACGGGCGTGGACGAGGAAGTACTGGCTTGAGACCGCCACCATGTCCGCGGGTGCATTCAATCCCTGTGGCAGGGCCAGCTGGAAATCCTGAGCGTGGCGATAGTAGCCGTGGTCCCGCCTGGCCACCATGGCATAGGCCGCATCCACATCCAGGCCCACCACCAGGGCGGCCAGAACCTCGGCCCTGGCGGTATTGACGTTGATTCCCGTATGGCTGGGAAGGGCGGTTACGAAGGGCCTCAGCCTGTCCAGGGTTTTGTCGTCCATGCCCTTCACCTGGCGCAGTTCGTTCACGCTGATCAAGGTGCGGTTCGCGGCACGGTATGGCGGCAGGCGGCCATCATAATGGGGGGACTCCGCGCTGTCCTCACCCAGGGGGACATGGTCCGCATCCAGCCAGTCCACCACGCTTGCGGCCAGGCTCTCGGGCAACCGCAGGGCCTTGAGCAGACGTGTGAACATGGCCTGCTGATCGGTATCCACCGCGCCGTCCGTGACCAGGTTGTTAAGGTTGAAGCGTCCTTCCTGATCCTCGATCCAGCCCCACAGCCGGTAGCCCTCCGTCTCCACCGGGGGGAGCCGAGTCGCCCAGGCCTCGTCAGGGTGATCCACATTGCTGTTGGCGGCATCGTCCCGCAGGACCGAGGCTCCCCACTCCTGGCCGCCGCGCAGGGCCCAGCGGGCCTGTCCCACATCGACGAGATTTTCCATGCGCCGCCATTCCACCTGGGTACGAAACATGAAGCTGCTGGCGGTCATCGCCGCCAGAGCCACCACCAGCATGGCCACGATCACGGCGGCTCCAGTCTGATGCTGCCGCGCTGGTGTCATCGCACCCTCCATACCCGCCGTAGAGGGATGCCGTCCGCGCGGATCAGGAATAGCTCCACGGCCAGGGGCAGGGGATTCATGACCTGGGCCGGCCAGATGTCCAGCCACTGGCCCGAGTTATCCATGAAGCGGATCGTGCAGGCATCCAGGTCTTCCAGCAGGGTGGTTTCCCGAGGGGGCATGCCAGGATTGTTGGCGTCCGGCCAGATCAGTCGGCTTAGGCCTCTGTCTCGGCAGCGGTAGCCCACCCGTACCACCGCCGGGTTCGCGTCTTCGCGCAGCAGACGCAGCAGGTCGAACTGCAGGCCGCCTTCGGGGAAAACCTGTACACGCAGGGCGCCACGTGCCGGATCCTGGGGATCGAAGTGATGCACAGCTGCCGACAGGTCGGCCTCCAAGCGGCCGAAAGCCATGGCCAACGCACGCCAGCGCTGTATCTCCCCACCTGCCCGCTGCTGAGCCTCCAGTACGGCATCCAGGGCACGGTAGGCCAGCACGGCAAACAGGCTGAGCAGCACCAGGGCCACCAGCACCTCCATGAGGGTGAACCCGCGCTCAGTCCCCCCTGCCGGGATCATTGCGGCTGGATCAGGAAGGCCACGCTGCGCTGCAGCGTGCGGGCCGGTTCATTCCGGCTGGCCACCGAGACCTCCAGGCGCCGGAAGCGGGGATTGGGCGTGGTCATGACCTGCTGCCGCACCAGGAAGAACTGGTTGGCAATCTTCTCCTCGCTCGTGGTGGTGTCGGCAGGGGGCCAATCCCGGCGGGCAGTGCGCTCGGACACGATGTTCTCCGCCAGCCACAGGGCCAGCAGATGGTTGCGATATTCCTGCACGCCCTCGGTGCCCACACCAGTGGCCCGCAAGGCGGCAATCAAGCCAATGGCGACTATGGCCAGGGCGACCAGCACTTCCAGCAGGGTGAAGCCATGATGCCGGGGTATCACGTCCCGCCTCCAGAAGAGAGGGAGGCCTGGAAGCGGCCGCCTGCCCCGGTCACCCGGGCACGGGCATGTCCCAGGGTGATCTCCACGGATAATTCTTGCGCACCCTGGGGGTCCAGGAGGACCCGCTTACCCGGGGCCCATTCCTGACCGTCCACGCGGATGCGCGCAATGTAGATGCCGGAGGGCAGCCGGCGCGGGCGCAGGTGTTCGTCGCCTCGCACCACTCCCCAGTCCGGACCTCGTTCGGCCAGTTCCCGGGCCTGAAATTCATAACCATCGTCCCGTCCGATCCACGCAAGGGGCATGCCGATCAGGGCTGATTCCTCGCTTGCCAGTTCCAGCAGGGCGGCCAACCGTTGTGCCTCTTTGCTTACCAGGGCGCTGGGGTCTGGGTACAAGGCGATGACCACCGTGGACACGGCCATGCCGATGATGGCCAAAGTCACCAGCATCTCCAGCAGGGTGAAGCCCCTGCCGTCCGAGGAGGCACGGACGACCTTAGAGCATCCAGTTGCCGATGTCCGCATCCTTGTCTTCCCCACCGGGTTGACCATCGGCGCCCAGGCTGTAGACATCGATCTCACCATGTCGGCCGGGGTTGAGATAGACGTAGGGTGTGCCCCAGGGATCCTTGGGCAGTTTCTCCAGGTAGCCGCCCGACTTCCAGTTCTGGGGGATGGGCTCGAGGCCGGGTTTGCTCACCAGGGCCTGCAGCCCCTGTTCCGTGGTGGGATAGCGGATGTTGTCCAGCCGGTAGAGCTTGAGGGCCTGCATCAGGCCGGCGATGTCCTGCTTGGCGGCGATGATGCGGGCCTCGTCAGGACGGTCCATGATCCTGGGGGCGATGATGGCGGCCAGCACCCCGAGGATGACCAGCACCACCATGAGTTCGATGAGGGTAAAGCCCTTGCTGCGCATAGGTGTCCTCCTGAGGGGATTGTGACTGGAATGGCCGCTGACCGACATGATCCGTCAACGCACCAGCCGGTTCATTTCGATGATGGGCTCCAGGGTGGCCAGCACGATGACCAGCACCACCCCCCCCATCACCAGGATCAGCAGGGGTTCCAGCAAGGCGGTAAGGGCGGACAGGCGGGTCTCCACGCTCGACTCCTGTTGGCGGGCGGCCTGCTCCAGGACCCTGGAAAGCTCGCCGCTGGCCTCGCCGCTGGCCACCAGGTGCAGCAGCATGCCGGGAAAGACCCCGGTTTGCTTCAGGGCCCGACCGATGCTTTGGCCTTCGCTCACCCGGGCTGCGGCCTGGACCGTGGCGGCACGAAAAATTTCGTCATCCAGGGCCGCACCGGCGTGGCTCAGGGCATTGACGATGGGCACGCCGCTGCCCACCAGCACGGACAGGGTGTTGGCGAAGCGCGCGCTGGCCAGTCCGCTGCGCAGGCTGCCCAGTACGGGCAGGCGCAGCAGGAAACGGTGCCAGCGCAGGCGTATGCCCGGGATGGTCAACAGGTGGCGGGCCAGGAAGCCGCTCCCCAGGGCAAGGATCAGTGCGGCCCACCAGGTCTGACGGGCAAAATCCGAGACGGCAATGAGGCCGCGGGTGAGCCAGGGCAGGGTCTGGCGTGACTGCTCGAATACGGATACCACCTGGGGCACCACGTAGGTGAGCAACACCCCCACCACCAGGCTGGCTACCACCATCACCACCAGGGGATAGATCATGGCCATGCCCACTTTCTGACGCAGGATCTGACCCCGCTCCAGGTAATGCGCCAGCCGAGCCATGACCTGTGGCAGGGCCCCGGCTTCCTCGCCGGCCTGGATGATGGCGGCGTAATGGCGGGGGAAGGCCCGGCTGTGACGCTGCAGGGTCTGGCCCAGGCCATGACCGGCGAGCACATCCTGGTGCACGCTGTGCAATACCTCCCGCAGGCGATCCGGACCCCGCTCTTCCATCAGGGCCGCCAGGGCCCGTTCGATGGTGAGCCCCGCCAGCAGCAGGGTGGAGAACTGGCGAGAGAACAGGGCCAGGGCCAGGGGGGGTATCCTTCCGCCGCCGACCAGGGCGGCGGTGGAAGGGGTGTCCCGGCTGGTGATTTCCTCCGCCAGCAGGCCCTGTTCTCGCAGGCGGGCCCGTACCGCGCGGGTGTGCTCCGCTTCCATTTCCCCCCGGTGGCGATGACCCCGGCTGTCCACGGCCACATAGCGCCAGGCCGTCATGCAGACTCCCGCGTTACGCGCAGGACCTCTTCGATGGAGGTCTCACCCCCCCGCGCCCAGCGCACTCCGTCTTCCCGCAACAGATGCATGCCATGCTCCAGGGCCTGTTGGCGGATGCGGTGTTCGCCAGCGGCATCGTGGATCAGGCGGCGCAGGGATTCGTCCACCCTGATCAGCTCATACAGGCCGGTGCGTCCCCTATAGCCGGTCTGATTGCAGGCCTCGCAGCCCACGGACCGATACGCCGTCGCCGGGGGAGGCGAACTGTCCAGGCTCGCCCATTCCTGCGCGCTGGGCGCGTAGGCCTGCTTGCAGTGGGGACAGAGCCGGCGCACCAGACGCTGGGCCAGCACGCCGATGAGGCTGGAACCCAGGAGGAAGGGCTCGATCCCCATATCCGTCAGACGGGTCACGGCGCTGGCCGCATCGTTGGTGTGCAGGGTGGCCAGTACCAGGTGGCCCGTCAGGCTGGCCTGCACCGCGATCTGGGCGGTCTCCAGGTCCCGGATCTCGCCGATGAGGATGACATCCGGGTCCTGGCGCAGGATGGCTCGCAAGGCCCGGGCAAAGCTCATGTCTACCCGGGTGTTGACCTGGGTCTGGCCGATGCCGTCCAGATCGTATTCGATGGGGTCCTCCACGGTCATGATGTTGAGCGTGGTGTGATCCAGCCGGGACAGGGCTGTGTACAGGGTGGTGGTCTTGCCCGAGCCCGTGGGTCCCGTCACCAGGAAGATGCCATGCGGCTCGCGGATGAGCTGATCCACCTGGGCCAGGACCTGCGGGGACATGCCCAGGCGATCCAGCTGCAGGCGCTCGGCATCCTTGGCCAGCAGACGCAGCACCACGCGCTCGCCATGGCCGGTGGGCAGGGTGGAGACCCGGACATCGATGGCCTGGCCCCCCAGGCGGATGGCGATGCGGCCATCCTGGGGCAGGCGCTTCTCCGCGATGTCCAGGTCGGCCATGACCTTGATGCGGGAGGCCAGGGCGGCGTGCAGGGCACGGGGGGGTTCGAACACGTCCTTGAGCACCCCGTCCACACGGAAACGCACCACGGAACGGCTTTCGAAGGGCTCAATATGGATATCCGAGGCCCCCGCGCGCATGGCCTGCATGAATACCATGTTGATGAGCTTGATGATGGGCGCGTCGTCATCGGACTCCAGCAGGTCCTGGATGCGCCGGCGGTCCTGCATCAAGCTGGACAGCTCCGCCTCGTCTCCCAGGCCGTCGAGCAATTCACTGGAGTTGCCTCCGTCCGCATACGCGCCGGACAAGGCCGCAGAGAATTCATCCTCGGACAGCATGGTTACCGTCAGAGGCAAGCCGAAATGCCGGCGCAGCTCGGCCAGGGCCTCCGGGCGGGTGCTGGGCCGCACCGTGACAGACAGTCCTCCATGTCCGTTTGGAGTGGCGAGCACACCCGCTGAACGGGCAAAGGTGTAGGGGATGCGTTTCACGACCGGCAAGCCGTTGTCGCGGAGCCTGGGGACGCGTTCTTCAGATACGCGTTTGTGCCCCCGTGGGTCAATTTCCAGGCTTCTGCCATGGCTCGGACCAGGCCCCGGATGGGGTGCTGACCCGTGCTGGCTCCGCCACGGGCGTGGCCTGCAGCTGCATGCTGCTCTGGAGCTTCATCGTCTCTGCGCCACGGGCCATGGCGGCAATGGGTGGGGACAGGGATTCCGAGGCGCCCGCGGGCACGGCGCCGCGCATGGTGGGCGCCTGCATGTCCGGCAGGATCGCATGGTGTTTGGGCACCGAGGCCTTCTGCTGGCCGAGGATGTAGTCATAGCGCGGGTTGGTCACCGCCGTGGCGGTGGCCGTATCGCGCACGATCACCGGCCGCAGGAACACCATGAGGTTGGTCTTCCTGTGCTCACGCTTGGTGTAGCGGAACAGGTGTCCCAGCACGGGAATGTCACCCAGGATGGGCACCCGGTCCTGGCTATCCGAGACCTGGTCCTCGATCAGTCCGCCCAGGACGATGACCCGGCCATCGTCCACCAGCACCGTGGATTCGATGGAGCGTTTGTCCGTGGTGGACAGGGTGGGATCGGGCGCAGGGTTGAGCTTGGACACCTCCTGGTAGATCTCCAGGCGTACAGTCCCACCCTCGCTGATCTGGGGCTTCACCCGCAAAGTCAGGCCCACGTCCTTGCGCTCGTAGGTGGTGAAGGGATTGACGCTGCCGGAGGAGGAGCCGGTATTGGTGTAGGAGCCGGTAGCAAAAGGCACGTTGGAGCCCACGGAGATCTTGGCCTCCTCGTTGTCCAGGGTAAGCAGGGTGGGAGTGGACAGGATGTTGGCATCCGCATCGGTTTGCAGCGCCCGGGCCAGCACGCCCAGGCTCTGGGCATTGTATAGACCGAGATTTAGACCGTTGGTGGCGATGCTGGCCAAGGCCGTACCTCCGCGGCTTGCCGCGCCCACGATGCTGGCGATATTGGAAGAGGCATCGCTGTTGCCGAACAGGCCACCGATTTGGGTGCCATTGGCCAGATTGTTGGCAGTGGTCGCCCCGATCCACTGGATGCCGAACTGGGCCGCCTTGTCGGCGGTGACTTCGGTGATCAGGGCTTCGATGAGCACCTGGGCTCGGCGCACATCCAGCTTCTCCGCCACCGCCTTGATGTTGTTGAAGATGGCCTCCGGGGCCGTAACGATGAGGGCATTGCTGGCCGGGTCCGCCTGGATCATGCCCGCGCCGGTCGACATCCCGACGGCAGGCTGGGCCCCCAGTACCGGCGTGCCAACCCCCGACGTGCCCTGTGCTGCGGTGGACCCGACGGCCGGCTGCAAGGCCGAGGTATCCCCGCCGAGGATATTGCGCAGGGTCTTGGCCACTTCCACCGCCGAGGCGTTCTTCATGTAGATCACGTGCACGTTGCCGGCCGCGGGGGTGGGCACATCCAGGGTGTTCGCCAGATTCCGCACCCTGTGCACCAGGCTGCGGTCACGTCCACGTACGATCAGGCTGTTGGAGCGGCTATCGGCGCTGACCTGCACTGGGCCCAGCCCCGTGCCCGCCGCGCCCGCCGTGCCCGCGGTTGGACCGAAGACACGACCTACCAGCGCGGCCAGCTCCTCGGCGGATGCATACTTGAGCGGAATCAGCAGAGGTTCTTCGGCACTGGGCACATCCATGCTTTCAATGACTTGGGCCAGACGGGCCAGATTGTCGGCGTAGTCGGTCACCAGCAATGTGTTGGAGGAGGTCTCGGCGCTCATGACGCCATTGGGCCCCACCAGGGGACGCAGGGCGGCCATGAACAGGGCTGACGGTTCATGCCGGAGCGTGAAGACCCGAGTGGCCATCTCGCTACCGACCCGGCTGCGTGATGGCCTATCGGCCAGGGGGGCAGCGTAGAACTTGGCGTCCGTCTCGGGGATGATGCGCACCACGCCACCCATCTGCACGGCGGCATAACCCTGCATGCGCAGGGTGGACAGCAGGATATCGTAGGCCACCGAGGCGGGTACCGCCCGGGGCGAGGTGATATTGAGCGTACCCTTGACGCGGGGATCGACCACGAAGGTGCGCCCGGTCATGTCGCTCATGGCCTTGATCACCGTGTTGATGTCGGCGTTGACGAAATTCAGGGTCACCCTTCCCGAGGGCAGCGGGCGGGTGACCTCCGCCATGCCAGTGCCGGTCGAGGCCGTGAAGAGCACCATGACCTGCAACCAGATGCAGGCCCCTCTCACTCTTTCACCTCTTGCCCCACCTGCGGATTATGCGTGCCGCGGTCATAGGCCGCAGCACCGCCTGTGCCGGTCTGGTTGGCGGACACGGCGCTGGGCGCTGCCCGTGCGCTCAAACGCAACTCCCGTTGTGATTCCGTAGTGAGGAGGATCACATGGTCCCTTTTGATCTGCATGAGCCTCACCCCGGGTGCGACCTCATTTCCCTGAACGGCGGAAACCGCACCGCCCGGCGTCTGGAAGGTGGCAAAACCGCCCCCCCCGGTACCTGCGAATACGCCTGTCAGCAACAGACCTTCCGCGGCGGCTGGCCGACCCTCGCCGCGACCAAACAGCAGGCCGATCTGGGAGGCTCGGTCCTGTGGCTGTGCAACATGGCTGGCAGGCAACCTGGCTAACGGACGGGGCGCCGTGAACTGGGTCAGCCAATGCCCGGCCAAGACGAGAGCCAGCACCGTGAAGGACATGCCCAGCAGACGTATCGTCCCATCGAACAGTCTCGGTGCGGACAGGTAGGGCTTGATTGCCGCATCGAATTTCATGCGTGGGGATTATACGTAACTGGCAACATGGGATGAACCGGACGAATCCTCCTGACTCCACGCCGATGGCCTCCGGGCGCTGCGTGCCGTGAGGCCGGCCTCGCCTTGGCGTGGAGGAGCGGACTGCCCGTGCCCCCGCTTCTTATCCGTGCCGCGCATTCCTGTGCGGAGAAGCTCTGCGCCAGGTTTCCCGCATGCGTGGACCTGCCGGCCGGATGATTGGATCAGCGATCCCCCGGCGATGGAAATGCCAGGGGTCCTTGTCTCCGGTACGTCTATTTCCGCACCAGCATCTTGAGGGCCTGGCGGATGGCCCCCTCCAGCCCCAGCTCCGGAGGAAGCTGCTTGAGCACCGGCAGGGCTTCCTTTTCCGCATAGCCCAAGGCGAGGAGGGCATGCAGGGCATCGCGAGCCACCCCGGCAGGCGCGCCCATCCCACCCGCCGTCGGTGGCAGGGCGTCCGCCAGTCTGTCCTTGAGTTCCAGCAGCAGGCGCTCCGCGATCTTTCTGCCAATGCCCGGCACGCGGGTCAGACGCCCAGGTTCCTGCAGGGCCACGCACTGGGCCAGTTCCTCCACGGACAGACCCGAGAGCACTGCCAGGGCCAGCTTGGGGCCCACACCGGAGATGCGGATCAGTTCCCGGAACACCTCACGCTCCCGCTGGCTGAGAAAGCCATACAGCAGCTGGGCGTCCTCGCGCACCACGAAATGGGTGAGCAGGACCACCTGCTCACCCGTGGCCGGCAGGTTGAAGAAGGTGCTCATGGGCACATCCAGCTCGTAGCCCACACCGGCTGCCTCCACCAGCACCTGGGGGGGCTGTTTCTCCAGCAGGGTTCCGCTGATGCGACCGATCATGCCCTGCCCCAGAACAACACCGCCGCCAGGAGCACGGGCTGCAGATGGGCGGCCAGGATGCTCATGCGGATGGCCGGCCGCAGGCGCCAGGGCTCGGCCGCCCGGACGGACAGCAGGCGTGCCGCCAACAGGCCGGGCAGCAACCCCGGCAGGGAGGCCAGGGCCCAGAGCGGCAACGCCCCGGCCTGCACGGCCGTCACCAGGGTCACGGCCGCCAGGCACAGGATCAGCCAATAGCCCCGGGCGGCCACCTGTGGCCGCAGGCGCACCACCCAATGCCACTTGCCCGCCAGGCGATCCGCCTCCCGATCCGGGAACTGGTTGATATACAGGACGTTGGTCACCAATAGGGCGTAGGGCAGGCCCACGATCCAGACCCGGGGATCGATCCGGCCTTGCTGCACATAACTGCCGCCCGCCACGATGAGGAGAAAGCCCGCGGTCACGCACGCCTCTCCCAGACCCCGGCTGTTGAGCCTGAGGGGCGGGGCGGAATAGGACCAGCCGATGGCCAGGCCCGCCAGGCCGATCCAGAACAGCCCCGTGCCCGCATGGACCATGAGCCACAGGCCGCCGGCGATGACCACGGCGAACAGGCCCAGGCCATAGGCCAGGGTCTGGCGGGGGCTGAGCACACGGTTCTGGATGAAGCGGGAGCCTCCCGTGAAGGGGAACAGCCGGCCGGTATTGGCCGCATCCGTGCCGTTCAGATGGTCGTAATAGTCGTTGAGCACATTGATGCCGGCATGCGCCAGCAGGGCCAGGGTCAGGGTGAAGACGGCCAGATGCCAGTGGAACTCCGCCGCCAGGGCAAAACCCAGCAGGCAACCCACGGCGGTGATGCCGAGAAAGGCCGGCCGGGTGGCCAGCACATAGCGCCGCACCGGGTCACGCAGGGCCTCCGGCGTGGGTTCCACGGGAGTGACGGCCATGCCGCTCACAGCATCCTCCCGGCCCGGCGTCGAGGGCTGGTCACCACGCCGGCAAAGCCCAGACCACCATGCGCATGGCAGATGGCACAGGCCAGGGCATCCGCCGAGTCACGCCGGGGCTCGGCAGGCAGGTTCAGCAGGCGTTTCACCATGTGCTGCACCTGCACCTTGTCCGCGTGGCCGTTGCCCACCACTGCCTGCTTTACCTGCAGGGCGGTGTATTCGAATACCGGCTGGCTGGCCTGCATGAGGGCCGCCAGGCACGCCCCGCGGGCCTGGCCCAGCAGCAGGGTGGACTGGGGGTTCACGTTGACGAACACCTTTTCGACGGCGGCGGCGTCCGGCTGAAAATGGGCGAGGATTTCCACCACCCCCTCAAAGACGGTCTTGATGCGCGACGGCAATTCGCCTTCCCGGGTGCGGATCACGCCACTGGCCACGTAGTGCAGACGCTGCCCCGTCTTCTCGATGACGCCATAGCCCGTCACACGCAGTCCCGGGTCCAGGCCGAGGATCTTCACCTGGACCCTATGCCGGCAGGATCGCCGCGGTGTAGACCTCCTGCACGTCGTCCAGGTCGTCCAGCATGTCCAGCATCTTCTGGAACCTCGGTGCGTCATCGCCGGTAACCTCGGTTTCGTTCAGGGCCTTCATCGTGATTTCTGCCATCACTGGTTCCAGGCCTGCGGCCAGAAGTGCCTCCTTCACCGCGGACAGGTCTCCGGTAGGCGCGGTGAGGACCTCGATTGAGCCATCCTCGTTGCCGATCACGTCCTCGGCTCCCGCCTCCAGGGCCACCTCCATGACCAGGTCCTCGTCGGCCCCCGGGGCCAGGATGATCTGGCCGCAATGCTTGAAGAGAAAGGCCACGGAGCCGTCCGTGCCCAGGTTGCCACCACACTTGCTGAAGGCATGGCGCACATCGGCCACAGTGCGCACCCGGTTGTCCGTGAGGCAGTCCACGATCACCGGTGCGCCGCCGGGGCCATAACCCTCGTAGCGGATCTCTTCGTAATTCACCCCCTCCAGTTCCCCCGTGCCCTTCTTGATGGCCCGCTCGATGTTGTCGTTGGGCATGTTCTCCGCCTTGGCCTTGTCGATGGCCATGCGCAGGCGCGGGTTGAAGGCGGGGTCGCCGCCACCCAGCTTGGCCGCCACGGTGATCTCCTTGGCGTAGCGGGAAAAGATGCGCCCCCGCTTTTCGTCCTGACGGCCCTTGCGATGCTGGATGTTTGCCCATTTGGAATGACCGGCCATGCCGCATAACCCCTTACGTACCTACCACCCGGGCATTCTAGCCGAAGCGTTCCTTGCCGGCCTTGCCAGGCCCAGGAACGGCTCTGGACCGCCCCGCCGGCGGCCGGGGCCCGGGACCAGGCTTGGCGGCTTCACATTGTCCCGTTGCCGGCGTCTGGCCACGTCGAAGGCATCAAGCAGACGATGATGTGTCCAGGTAAGCGCTCCGGTTTCCCGGATCTTTCACGGAGGCGGGTCGCCGTGGCGGGCAGGGTTGCATGTGTCCGCAGAGGATTTCCATCGGGCGGCGCACGATCATGCCTCCGTGCCGTCGCGCGGCCCACCGCCGGTGAGGGGCACGAAGGCTACCGGCAGCAGGTCCTCTGTGTGTATCCCGCCATCCGCCTGTTTGTGGATGACCCGCAATTGTTGGACGGAACCGGGCCGGCCTACGGGGATCACCAGATTCCCCCCCGGCCTGAGCTGGTCCATCAGCGCGGGGGGGACCGATTCGGCGGCAGCGGTCACCAGGATGCCGTCGTAGGGCGCGTGCTCGGGCCAGCCGTCATGGCCGTCCCCCACCCGGACCTCCACGTTGCCGTAGCCCAGCCGGGACAGCCGCTCACGGGCCTGACGCGCCAAAGCTTCCACGATTTCCACGGAATACACTTGCTTGACCAGCCCGGCCAACACGGCCGCCTGGTAGCCGGAGCCGGTGCCCACCTCCAGCATCACGTGATCGGGCCGGGGGCGGACCAGGTCGGTCATCAGCGCCACGATGTAGGGCTGAGAGATGGTTTGGCCATGACCGATGGGCAGGGGGTGGTTGGCATAGGCGCTCAACTCCAGCTCCTCTGGTACGAAGGCATGCCGGGGAACCCGGCGCAAGGCCTCCACCACGCGCGCCTCCAGCACGGCCCGGCCAGTGAGATAGGCCGTTTGGCGCACGTCCGCACGGATCTCGTCGAGCAGACGTTCCATGGACAGGTCACGGTCGTTTTTCATGGAGTCGGTTTCAGGATAGCCGCCCGCAACGCTTGCTGCGGGCTGCATATAATGGCCCGCGTTCCCACCCGCCTGCCCTGCGCCATGACCGACAGCCTGCTCATCGCCAAGAACACCGCCACGGAACTCGTCCTGCTGCCCCGCATGGCCAACCGCCACGGCCTCATCACCGGCGCCACGGGCACCGGCAAGACCGTGACCCTGCAGAGCCTGGCGGAAGGCTTCTCCCGCATCGGCGTGCCGGTCTTTCTGTCCGACATCAAGGGCGACCTGTCCGGCATCAGCAAGCCCGGCGGCGGCAATGCCAAGGTGGAGGAACGGGTCAGGCTGCTGGCCCTGGAGCACGCCCATGAGGGCTACCCCGTCACCTTCTGGGACGTCTGGGGAGAGCAGGGCCATCCGGTGCGGGCCACCGTCTCGGACATGGGCCCCCTGCTGCTGGCCCGCATGCTCAACCTGAACGAGGTGCAGGAGGGCGTGCTGAATCTGGTGTTCAAGATCGCCGACGAGGCCGGTCTGCTGCTGCTGGATCTGAAGGACCTGCGCGCCATGCTCCAGTTCGTGGCGGACCACGCCAAGGAATTCACCACCGGTTACGGCAACATCTCCGCCGCCAGCGTGGGCGCCATCCAGCGGGGCCTGCTGACCCTGGAGAACCAGGGGGGCGAGGCCCTGTTCGGCGAACCCATGCTCAACATCGCCGACCTGATGCAGACCGATGGCGGCAAGGGTGTCATCAACATCCTGGCCGCCGACAGGCTGATGCAGTCCCCCAAGGTCTATGCCACCCTGCTGCTGTGGCTGCTGGCGGAGCTGTTCGAGAACCTGCCGGAGGCTGGCGACCTGGACAAGCCCAAGATGGTGTTCTTCTTCGACGAGGCCCACCTGCTGTTCGATGAGGCCCCCAAGGTGCTCATCGACAAGGTGGAGCAGGTGGTGCGCCTCATCCGCTCCAAGGGCGTGGGGGTGTACTTCGTCACCCAGAACCCGGCTGACGTGCCGGACGAGGTGCTGGGCCAGCTGGGCAACCGGGTGCAGCACGCCCTGCGGGCCTTCTCTCCCAAGGACCAGAAGGCGGTGAAGGCCGCCGCCGAGACCATGCGCGACAACCCGGACCTGAACGAGGCCGAGGTCATCACCGAGCTGGGCGTGGGCGAGGCCCTGGTGTCCCTGCTGGACGAGAAGGGCAGGCCCGGCGTGGTGCAGCGGGCCTATATCGTGCCGCCCCGGGGCCAGATCGGCCCCATCGCCGAGTCCGAGAGGCGGCAGCGGATGCAGGCCTCCCTGGTGGCAGGGGTATACGAGAAGGTGGTGGACCGGGAGTCCGCCTATGAGGTGATCAAGGCCCGCGCCGAGGCGGCCGCGGCCCAACGGGCGGCAGAAGAGCAGGCCACCGCCCGTGCCAAGGCCCAAGCCCAGGCCCCTGCGGAGGGCGGCGGGCTGGGAGGCATCCTGGGCGATCTCCTGGGAGGCGCGCCCGGGGCCGGCGGCCGGCGCCGGGAGGGCATGGTGGAGGCCCTGGCCAAGAGCGCGGCCCGCTCCGTGGGCAGCCAGGTGGGCCGGGCCATCATCCGCGGCGTGCTGGGCTCCCTGTTGGGAGGCAAGCGATGAGCAAGGTCATCCTGGACGCCGCCCATTTCGACAGCAAGGCCCGGCAGTGGGACGAAAACCCCGTGTTCCAGGAGCGGGCCCGCAGGATCGCCGAGGCCATGCGGGCCATGGTGCCCCTGTCCACCACCATGACCGCCCTGGATTACGGCAGCGGTACCGGGCTGCTGTCCTTTCCCCTCAGGAACGAACTGGGCTTCATCACCCTGTCGGACACCTCCGCCGGCATGCTGGCGGTGGTGGAGGAGAAGATCGCCGCCCTGGGGGTGACCAACATGGCCACCCTCCTGGCAGACCTATCCGCCACATCCCTGCCCGATGCACGCTTCGACCTGATCTACTCATCCATGACCCTGCACCACATCCCGGACACGGACGCCATCCTGACGGCCTTCCATGCGCATCTGAACCCGGGAGGCTGGCTGGCCATCGCTGACCTGGATCGGGAAGACGGCAGTTTCCATGGCGCCGAGGTGGACGTGCACCACGGTTTCGAGCGGGATGTCCTGGCGGAAAGGGTGCGCCGGGCCGGCTTCGTCGAAGTGGCCTTCCGCACGGTGTTCGAGATCGGGAAGGAGCAACCCCAGGGCATGCGTGTCTACCCGGTGTTCATCATGGTGGCGCGTCGGGCGTGAAGCCTCGGGCATTTCCGTGGACCTTACAGCCGAGAGCCTCGCTCGATGACGATGCCCAGCTCTTTCACGCCGCGCAGGACAGCCAGCTTGCGTACCGCCACCCGTACCCAGGGGGCGCCGAATTCCCGCCGCACGATGTCGGCGATGAGTTCCCCCAGGGTCTCCACCAGATGGATCTCGCGCCGGGTCACCGCCTCCCGGATGCGGGCGGCCACCCGACCGTAGTCGATGGTATCCGCCACGTCGTCCGTATGCCCGGCCTTGTGGTCGTAAAGACCGATTTCCAGGTCGATCATGACGGGCTGTGGTGCTTTGCGCTCCCATTCGTACAACCCGATAATCAACTCGAGACGCAAGTCACGCAGAAAAAGGATATCCATTCGCTACCAGCCAACCGGCCCGGTGAAAGGCTCGGGATTGTACGCAGATGATTGACTTCCCGCCGCTCCTGCTGGGGCTCTGCCTGCTGGCCTACCTGCTGGGTTCCGTATCCTTTGCCATCCTCGTGGCCCGCCTGCACGGTCTGCCGGACCCCCGCAGCCATGGCTCCGGCAATCCGGGCGCCACCAACATGCTGCGCACCGGGCGCAAGGGCGCCGCCGCCCTCACCCTGCTGGGGGACGCCCTCAAGGGGGCGGTGGCGGTGTGGCTGGCCCAATGGGCCACGGTCCATTTCGGCCTGCCGATCTATGTGCCCTATCTGGCCGCCCTGGCTGCCTTTCTGGGGCATCTGTTTCCGGTGTTCTTCGGCTTCAAGGGCGGCAAGGGCGTGGCCACGGCCCTGGGCGTGCTTCTTGCCCTGGACCTGCGCCTGGGGGGGCTGTGCATCCTGACCTGGCTCATCGTCTTCGCCATCACACGGATATCCTCCCTGTCGGCCCTGGCAGCGGCGATCCTGGCGCCGGTCTATGGCTATCATTTGTTGGGCCACGGCCCGGAAACCCGCTTCCTGGCCGGCATCCTCGCCCTCCTGTCCCTGCTGGTCCTGGTGCGCCATCGAAGCAACATCCGCAAACTGCTCAGCGGCGAGGAAAAGACCTTCAAGAGGAAGTAAACCCGGCGGAGTGGATCCATGTTCGAAAAGACCATCGACTATGCCCGTGACAGCCTCATTGCCGCTTCCGACGCGGCGGTGGGCCGGGCCGGCGACCGTCTGGGCCAGGTACTGGACAATGCCAGTCAGGCCATCGACGAAAAGCTGGACAAGATCTCCCAGGAACTGCACAACCAGCGCAGCCTGACCAAGGATGACGTGCGCGAGCTGGTGGACTACGCCGGTGACCGGCTCTCTGTGGTGCTGGATGAGCGCATCGCCCACATGCGCAGGGAGATCACCGAACTGGTGCAGGAGCGTACCGAGTACTTCAAGGCGGAGATCGACGCCTTCTTCATCCAGCGCCAGCAGGATCTGGCCCGGGAACGCCGTCGTCTCATCCTCAATGTCGTCCTGGCTGCGGGTGCGGCCCTGGCGGTGGGCACCATCTCCCTGTTCTACAAGGGCCTGCGGGACTGGGACATGCTCAATGTGTTTCGCGTGGTGCTGGCCGCACTTGCCGGGGGCTGGGGCGTCTGGCTAAGCATCAACCTGCTGCGGCGCTGGTTGCGCATGTCGGAGCACCGCAAGGACATGTTCTACCTGGCGGCGCGTTATTGGGGCTGGCTGCAGCCCACCAGTGTGTTTACCGTCCTGCTCATGCTGGCGGTCCTCGCCGCCTTGGTCCTGGCCCTGGCTTTCCCGCACGAGGCCATGCAGCTCATCGGCCAGCCCATCCTCGTGCCGGATGGCTGACCCGCCGGTGGTCAGGCCGGCTCGAGACTGGCCAGGTCCCAGCGTGGACGCACGGCAAAACGGCCATCCGCCGATGTACGTCCGCCCAGACGCATGGCCCCGGCATAGGCGATCATGGCGCCGTTGTCGGTGCAGAGTTCCAGGGGTGGATGGAACACGCTGAATCCCGCGCGGGCCGCTTCCGCGTCCAGCCGGGCGCGCAGGGCCCGGTTGGCCCCCACGCCGCCGGCGATGACCAGTCGCCGCAGACCGGTTTGCGCCAAGGCAGCCAGGCATTTGCCCGCCAGCACATCCACCACGGCGGCCTGGAAGCCGGCGGCGATGTCCGCCCGGGCCTCCTCCCCTTCCTTCTTTGTCAGGGTCAGCACCGCGGTCTTGAGGCCGGAGAAACTGAAATCCAGGTCTCCCGAATGCAGCATGGGCCTGGGCAGGCGGAAACGCCCATCCTCTCCCGCTTCCGCCAAGCGCGCCAGGGCTGGTCCACCGGGATAATCCAGGCCAAGGAGCTGGGCGGTCTTGTCGAAGGCCTCGCCCGCGGCATCATCCACGGTCTCTCCCAGCAAGGCATAACGCCCCACCCCGTCCACGCGCATGAGCTGCGTATGGCCGCCGGACACCAGCAAGGCGATGAAGGGAAAATCCGGCCGGGGCTGTGCCAACAGAGGCGAGAGCAGATGACCTTCCAGGTGGTGCACCCCCAGGGCCGGAATCTCCAGGGCCGCCGCCAGGGCGCAGGCATAGCCCGCTCCCACCAGCAGGGCCCCGGCCAGACCGGGACCCTGGGTATAGGCCACGGCATCCAGATCCGCCAGCTCCAGCCCCGCCATGCGCAGAACCTGCCGGGTCAGGGGAATCACACGGCGGATGTGGTCCCGGGAGGCCAGCTCAGGCACGACACCACCGTACTCGGCGTGCATCCCTACCTGGGAATGCACGGCATGGGCCCGCAGGCCCACGTCCGTGTCATATACGGCCAGACCGGTTTCATCGCAGGAAGACTCCACGCCGAGAACAATCATGCGTGCACAGCCGGACAAAGGTGGGATTGTATTGAAAGCGCGGGCAGGCCGGTATAGAATCCACCGTCTTTTACTTGTCTTTCCAACAGGAAACCAATCGATATGCCCAGCGTTCGCGTCAAGGAAAATGAGCCCTTCGAAGTCGCCATGCGCCGCTTCAAGCGCACCGTCGAAAAGACAGGTCTGTTGACCGAACTGCGCGCACGCGAGTTCTATGAAAAGCCTACCCAGGAGCGCAAGCGCAAGCTGGCCGCGGCCGTGAAGCGGCAGCATAAGCGCCTGCGCAGCCAGAAATTGCCCGCCAAGCTGTACTGATACGCCCCAGACGGGCTTCATAAACGGGCCTGCCTGTCAGGCCCTTTTTCATTCCGGTCCGCCAGACCCGCGCACTCAAGGAGTAGGCATGTCGCTGAAGACCCGCGTCACCGAAGACATGAAGGCCGCGTTGCGCGCACGGGAAGCCGGGCGTCTGGGCACCATCCGGCTGTTGCTGGCCGCCATCCGGCAAAAAGAGGTGGATGAACGGCTGGAACTGGACGAGGCCGGCATCACGGCGGTCATCGAGAAGATGGTCAAGCAGCGCAGGGACGCCATCGGCCAATATGTGGCCGGCGGCCGCCAGGACCTTGCGGACAGGGAACAGGCCGAGATCGACGTACTTTCCGGCTATCTGCCCCAGCCTTTCGACGCCGGGGAGATCACCGCCCTGATCCACCAGGCCCAGGCGGAAACCGGTGCCGCCGGACCCCGGGATATGGGAAAAATGATGGCCTGGCTCAAGCCCCGCATGGCTGGCCGGGCGGACATGACCGCAGTCTCGGACCAGGTCAGGGCCCTCTTGGGCTGATCGCCGGGCACCTGGCCCGGACCATCGTCCGGTCTGGCATAAAATCCTGGGCATGGCCCGGATTCCGGAAGACTTCATCCAGCAGGTCCTGGACCGCACCGATATCGTCGCGGTCATCGACCGTTATGTACCGCTGAGGAAGGCGGGCATCAACTACCAGGCTCGTTGCCCCTTCCATGGCGAGAAGACACCCTCGTTCACGGTGAGCCCCACCAAGCAGTTCTACCACTGCTTCGGCTGTGGCGCGCACGGTACGGCCATCAGCTTCCTCGTGCGGCATGCCGGCTATGAATTCATCGATGCGGTGAAGGAACTGGCGTCCCATGCCGGCCTGCGGGTCCCGGACATGGGTCATCAAGGTGTGGAGGACGGCCGGCGAAGCCGCATCCTGGCCCACCTGGACGCGGCCCACCGCCACTACCGCCAGGCCCTCAGGGTCTGCGTCCCGGTGGTGGAGTACCTGAAGGGGCGGGGGCTGACCGGCGAGACCGCGGCCCGCTTCGGCCTGGGCTATGCCGCGGATGACTGGCAGGGCCTGCAGGCCGTCGTGGGCGACTACCAGGACCCAGGCCTGCAGGAAGCCGGCCTGGTCATCGTCCAGGAAGGCCGGCGCTATGACCGCTTCCGCAACCGGATCACGTTCCCCATCCGCAACACCAGGGGCCAGGTCATCGGCTTTGGTGGCCGCATCATCGGCCAGGGCGAACCCAAATACCTGAATTCGCCGGAGACGCCGGTATTCCACAAGGGTCGGGAACTTTATGGCCTGTATGAGCACCGCCGCGCCATCCAGCAGACCGGCCGGGTCATCGTGGTGGAAGGCTACATGGACGCGGTGATGCTCGACCAGCATGGCGTGGACAACGCGGTGGCCACCCTGGGTACCGCACTCACCGCCGAGCAGGCCACGCAACTGCTGCGCCTGAGCGACGAGGTGATTTTCGCCTTCGATGGTGACAGCGCAGGCCGCAAGGCCGCCTGGCGTGCCCTGGAGAACTGCCTGCCCCAGACCCAGGATGGCAAGCGCCTTGCCTTCCTGTTCCTGCCAGACGGCGAGGATCCAGACAGTTATGTGCGCAACCGGGGGGCCGGGGCTTTTCTGCATCTGTGCGACACGGCCAAACCCCTGTCCGATTACCTCTTCGATACGCTCGTGCAGCAGACCGATATGGACTCCGGGGAAGGCCGGGTACGCCTGGCCACCCTCGTGCAGCCGTATCTGGACAAGCTCGGTCAGGCCCCGCTCTTGGCCCGGATCCTGGGGCAGCGCCTGGAGACGCTGACGGGTCTGGCATTTGCGGCTCGGCAACGGCCGGCCCATCGCCCCATCCAAACCCCGGAGCACAAGGCTGCCTCCGCGCGGGGGCACGGCCAGATCCGCATTTCACCCTGGCGTCTGCTGCTACAGGCACTGCTGCACGATACCCGCCGCGCGGCCCGGCTGCGAGATCTGCCCGAACAAGGCGGCGTGGAGGCCCGGGCACTTGGGGCGGTCCTGGCCCTGGTACGGGAACACCCCGAATATGTTGCCCGTGATGTGGTGAATCATTTTCAGGCGCGCCCGGAGCAGACCATTCTGGAAGCGGCGGCCGCAGACCTGCTGCTGTGGGATGCGGATTACGACGTGGAGGCCGACTTTCTCGGGGCACTGGCCGCGGTGCAAAGGCAGGGCGTCAAAGTCGCGTTGGACAGGCTGTCCGGCAAACGCCCGAGCGATCTCAGCGAGGAAGAGAAGGCGCACCTGTTGGCCAGCCTGAAAAATCGGAAACCCGGCCTGCCCTAGCTTGTCCTACACCTCCTCCGTCCCCACATCAGCGGGGTGGATTAATGTATAATTGAGCGTTTCACGTTACGTTGACGCCCGCTCACCTGTGGAGAGTTCCTGACCATGGCAACCGATAAGAAGACCCCTAAAAAGGCCACAACCACCGCAAAACCGGCGGGCAAGGCGGCGGGCAAGGGCGCGACGAAGCCAATCTCCAAGCGCAAAGAGGCCGCCAACAAGGCCGCCATCCTGGCCCAGGTCCTGGAGAAGGACAGCAAGATGGACATGGAAGAGCGGCGCACGCGCCTGCGCGCCCTCATCATGCTGGGCAAGGAACGGGGCTATCTGACCTACGCCGAGATCAACGACCATCTGCCGGACGAGATGCTGGACGCCGAGCAGATCGAAGGCGTGGTCAGCATGATCAATGACATGGGCATCCAGGTCTTCGACCAGGCCCCCACGGCGGAAGACCTGCTCATGTCCGAGGCCCCGGCCCCCGTGGCGGACGAGGATGCCGCCGAGGAGGCGGAAGCCGCGCTGTCCAGCGTGGATGCCGAATTCGGCCGCACCACTGACCCGGTGCGTATGTACATGCGCGAAATGGGCACCAAGGACCTGCTCACCCGGGAAGGCGAAATCGAAATCGCCAAGCGTATCGAAGATGGCCTCAAGCACATGGTGCAAGCCATTTCCGCCTGCCCTCTCACCATCCAGCAGATCCTGGACATGGCCGCCAGGGTAGAGTCGGATGAGCTCAAGATCGACGAGCTGGTGGATGGCCTCATGGACAGCACCGGCGAGGACATCGTCATGGAGGTGGTGCCCGAGGAGTCCGACGAGGCAGGGGAGGATGAGGAGGAAGGAGAGGGCGGCACGGGTGGAGGCATGGGTGTCGTCAACCTCGTCCAGCTGAAGATCGATGCACTGGAACGTTTCGCCGCCATCCGCAAGACCCACGCCAGGATGCAAACGGCCTTGCACAAGCATGGCTTCGCCAGCAAGCAGTATCAAAAACTGCTTGCGGACATCGCCACGCACCTGCTGGGTATCCGTTTCACCACCCGCCAGGTGGACAACCTGTGCGACTCCGTGCGCGCCATCGTCGAAGAAATCCGAGGCCATGAACGGGCCATCATGGACATCGCCGTGCACAAATGCGGCATGCCCAGGGCCCATTTCATCAAGACCTTTCCCGGCCTGGAGGGCGATCCGGCCTGGATTGCTCAGGAGCTCGCAACCAAGCAGGCCTATGTGGAACTGCTGGAGCGCAATCAGTACGACATCAACGAGCGCCAGGAAAAGCTGGCCGAGCTGCAGCAACGCGCCGGCATTTCCGTGAAGAACCTGAAGGACATCAACAAAAAGATGTCCACTGGTGAAGCCAAGGCCCGCCGCGCCAAGCGGGAGATGATCGAGGCCAACCTCCGTCTCGTCATCAGCATCGCCAAGAAATACACCAACCGCGGCCTGCAGTTCCTGGACCTGATCCAGGAAGGCAACATCGGTCTCATGAAGGCGGTGGACAAGTTCGAATACCGGCGCGGCTACAAGTTCTCCACCTACGCCACCTGGTGGATTCGCCAGGCCATCACCCGTTCCATCGCCGACCAGGCGCGCACCATCCGCATCCCGGTGCACATGATCGAGACCATCAACAAGATGAACCGCATCTCCCGTCAGATCCTGCAGGAGACCGGCCTGGAACCGGATCCGGCCACCCTGGCGGAGAGGATGGAAATGCCGGAAGACAAGATCCGCAAGATCATGAAGATCTCCAAGGAACCCATCTCCATGGAGACCCCCATCGGTGATGACGAAGATTCCCACCTGGGGGACTTCATCGAGGACCAGTCCACCCTTGCGCCGGCGGATGCGGCTCTGTATTCCAGTCTGCAGAACGTCACCCAGGAAATCCTGGACAGTCTCACCCCGCGCGAGGCCAAGGTGTTGCGCATGCGCTTCGGCATCGAAATGAACACCGACCATACCCTGGAAGAAGTGGGCAAGCAGTTCGACGTCACACGGGAGCGTATCCGCCAGATCGAGGCCAAGGCCTTGCGCAAGCTGCGCCATCCCTCCCGCTCCGAGCGTCTGCGCAGTTTCCTGGACTGATCTCGATGGGACGAAAACGGGCCTCTAGCTCATGCCTGGTTAGAGCAGCGGACTCATAATAGAACGGGCTAAACTGCAAGAGCTTGCGAAAAACGTAGTATTAGCAAGCACTTGCAGCGAGTACGCAAAGCGCAGAGAATCGCCGGTGTAACCAAAATGTACGCCGCACAAACAGTTTCGGGCCTATAGCTCAGTTGGTCAGAGCAGGCGACTCATAATCGCTTGGTCGCAGGTTCAAGTCCTGCTGGGCCCACCATCCAAAGCCCCGCGCCGCAAGGCTCCGGGGCTTTTTCTTTGCCTGCCACCCAGAGTCGATGGTCGGTTACACGGCGCGTACATGCCGCCCTTAGGCCACGCTGCGCATGTGGTCGCCGCCACCCTATTGAGCCGGGGCCATTAGCGGCCTGTGCCGCCCCACAGCGCCACGGATTCCTACCCACGTTGCCGCAGGTACTCTTTTTCCGCCTCCTGCACCAAATCCGCAGCAGAAACCCCCAGCGCTTGCCCCAATCCGATCAATGTCGTGATGGTAGGCTGCCTGACGCCTCGCTCAAGGCGCGATACGAACGTCCGATCAACATCTGCACGGTGGGCAAGCTCTTCCTGAGAGATGTTCCGATCCGATCTATATCGTCGTAGAACCTCCCCAAAAATCTTGCCAATGTCTGTTATTTCCGTGCTCGTCATAGCCCACGAGCATGGTTTTCATGTAGCCTATAGTCCACGGCCTATAGGCACGGTGCCTATAGGATTCAGCAGAGGATGCTATGGCGCTGATCAAATGTCATGAATGCGGGACTGAGGTAAGCTCGAAAGCGAAGGCTTGCCCCTCCTGTGGCGCGAAGCCAAAAAGAAAATCGTCGATTCTGAAATGGGGTGCGGGGATATTCGTCGCCTTCATAGCCTATGGCGCGTACGTGGATTCAAACATGACGCCAGAACAGAAGGCGGCCAGAGCTGAGGAACGTGCAGCCCGAGAGGCGGAAGACTCAAAACAGGCAGCCGAGAAAAAGGCTCGCGACGATGAAAAAGCGTGCAGCAATCAGACGACGGCGTTCGTTATGTCGCAGTCGTTTGTCAAACAGCGCCTGAAAGCACCGGCTAGCGCGGACTTCCCCTATGTAACAGACGATGGCGTAAAGACCAGCTATCGCGGAGATTGCACCCATGAAGTTCTGGCCTACGTTGATTCGCAGAACAGCTTTGGGGCCAAGATCAGGACGAAGTATTACGTCAAGCTGAAGAACCAGAAAGGAACTGACGATTGGCGACTACTCGACATCAAGATTAGCGAGTAGCCAGTACGTCGGACACGCCGCACGACCTGGCAGCCAGCAAGGCGCAGTTATTGGCAGCGCCAGCGCTCCGCGCGAAAATGGCGGGCATCCCTACAACGAGTCTGAAAAATGCCGCTGTCCTCAACCCAGATCGGAGCAATAGGCGAGAACCTGCTGGTCAATGCAGTGATGAAGGCCAGCGACGGGCGCTTGTCGCCGTTCCAACCCCTTGCCGACGATGACGGGCTGGACGTGCTTTTCTTCGACAAGGTGACGGGCAACTCGGTCGCCATCCAGTTGAAGTGCCGCACCGTGTCCATCCGCAAGCGCAACTCCGAGGAGCGCGGCAACGTCGTCCATTTCCAAGTCCGGCAAGCCACGTTCAACGAGGCACGGCGCGCCTACCTTGTCGCCGCTCTGTTTAACGAGGAGCTGACTCACTTTGTAGCCACATGGTTCATACCGATGGCGCTGCTGCCCGAGGTGGGCAAGGACATATCCGGGAAATGGGTCATTCGTCCCAGCAAGGCGGAAGGTAGCGCTGACCGCTACACTCCATATCGGTGCCTGACCGCCGAGGAACTGGCGAACCGAATCATTGCCGTGTGCGAGGGTAAGCAAGCCGCGTCCGGTGCGCCTGACTGTTGATTTTCGGTCAGCGCAGCAAGCCCCACCCAGCAGACCCGCCGCGCGCAGTGCCGTCGCTGATCCAGTTCATCAGGCAGTGCAGCACCACAGGGCCATCGACCGGGCACATGCGACCGTCAGCAATCGCAGCACCAAAGGAGTCAGCGACCCATTCCCGCATCCCATCGGTCGCACCGCGCGAGCGCTCCAAGTGCTTGAGGCGGGCGAGCATGCCTTTGGCACTGCTGATGCTCATGTGGTTAGTCCTGCGACTCGCGCAATGCCGCGCCCAGCTTGACCGCCCGGAGCAGGTTCAGCGCGTCGCTGGTCTCGCGGGCTGCATGCGCCTCGATGCGGCGCTGTTGAATCTGGCGCAACTCGTCGGGCGTGATGCCGTACTTGACCGGGCGGTTCTCGTGGTCGAGGTTGTCATTCTTCATTGGAGCGTTCCTTTCATCGGGCCGATTGCTTGCAACAGGCGCGCGGCCTGATAGCGCACTGCTGGGTCGTCGCACTTCAAAATCGCCTCATAGCAGACATTGACGATCAGCTTGAGGTCGGCTTGCCCCTGCGGCGTGTCTATCGGGCGTTCGATCTTTGGCCGACCCCAGCCGTAAAAGGGAATGCTGTCGGTGTCGTAGATGCTCATTGGTTCTTTTCCTCCAGCGCGATAAGGCGCGCTTCCAGTTCATCAACGGCACGGATGCCCGCGACCGACTGGATGCAGTCGATGAGCAATTTGCCGGTCTCTGCATCGAGTTGCCCTTCGGCGACCGACGCCAATACTTGCTGCGCCTGTGTCGCAAGCGGAGCATCCCGGCTCAGTTCAAACGTCACCTTTTCAGCGCGGGCACGGAGCGGCGGGGAAAGCCTCTGCAAGACCATGTTGCACGCTTGCATGTCACCGCCCAGCGCGGCATCCATAACCACACGAGCCACGGCGCTACCCTCCTTGGCAAGCTCGTCAGCAATGACATTCTTTCGGTTGCGTGATCCTGCGGGTCTGCCGCGTGGGTTCCCGGACTGGCCGGGTGCCCAGCCCCGCTGACCTGCCGACGAAGCGTTGGCCTCTTGATGTGCTTTCAACCATTCCGGCGTTTCTGTTTCCGCCATGTTTGATTACCTCGACATCCTGTTGATTACAGGGATTTACAGGCCGTCGCCAAACTTGAGCGCGGCAAGCGCCTTGCTGTTGCCTTCACGAAGTGCGGTGACGCGACCCCAATCACTGCCCATCGCTTTTTCAACCTGCCCCATCACAAGCGGGCCGACTTTTTCAACGTGAGCCTTGGCACTGCGAAGGGCGGTAAGACGGCCAACAACCTCGGGATGCTGAATCTCGTGGAGCTTGCGCGTGTAGTGCGTAACCTCGGCATCCATCAACCCGGACAAATAACCCGGCCCTCCAAGAATCGCCGTCAGCGAGGTCAAATCCTTGCGAGCCAGCGCGTCCTCCAAGAACTTCTGGCGCTCCTCAGTCGGCATAGCGCGGACGTGATTCCGAATCTCGGTGTTCAGCGTGCCCATGCCTGCCTTCTGTTGCAGGGGGCCGGTCAGCATCTCGTCCATCGACTTGATCTGCTGATCGAGGGTCTTGGACAACTTGTCGAACTTCGACAGAAGGCGCTGCTGTTGCTTGTAGGCCGCATCGGATACGGCAATCACCGCCTGCTCCGGCGTCCATGCCTGATTGCGGCTGGCGTGGTCGCGCGCATCATGGATCTTTGCGAGGGTCAGATACGCATCGTCCAGCGTTTCCATCACGGGGCCGAGATATGGCGCGCTGTCGTCGCTGTAGCCGTCAAGCTGGCGAACATTCTCCGAGTGAAGCGACGGGGTGACCCTTGCGTCTATGGGGGTAGGCATGTGCAAACTCCTTGATAAAAGGCGCGTGTTGTTACGCATTGCATACACGCTATGACTCTCGGCCGTAGGTCCGCAAGCAAAAGCAGCGTAAAAACAACGTCTTACAGTTCATTAAAAAACAGAGAACAAGGTCTTCCATGTAATTGGGTCGGCATGTCAGCACGAGCGAAGTGGCGGCAGCGCTGCCCCCTTGCTCCCCTTCGTACCCCTTGCCCAAAACGGCTCACATACACTTACTGGACTAGCTTTCGCATAAGAAATAGCGAGGGGGCTAAAGGGTGCGAAGGGGGCAGCGCGTCGGTTCATGTGCGGCACAGTTCGCGCTCAATCTCAAGCGTGCTGGCCTGCTTCCACCGCTGTGGGTTCCGCAGTACCCAGACCTTCTGCTTTGGCCTACCGCCCAGCGTCAGCGGCTTAGCGATTCGCTCAATACCCGCCTTCGCTGCAATAGGTGCCAGCAGCTTCCACCGCCTGCTAGCTTCGGGCGACAAGCTAGGCGGCTCGCCGTAGATGAACTGGAATAAGTGATCCGCCAGAACAAGATCGCGGGCGCAGGACGCAACCAGTTCAGCGGCTCGCTCATCCTCGTGCGTCATGCTGGTAGCGACGACCGATTGCTTGGCCTCGTTCATCACGGCGCGCTCGCCGGGGTTGAACGCCGATATGTCACGCCTCAGCAGAAGCTCGCGCACCGACGCGACAAACGCCGAATCTCCCAGCGCGCGGTAGAGCTTCGAGTAATAGTCCGCTCCCCGTGGTTCGCTCGGGTTGCGGATTACGTTCCAGCGGCGGTCGTCCGCGTGCAGCGGTAGCGCTGACTCGTAGTTGGAGAACAGCAGCCAGCGGCAGCAATTCACTTCGCTATGCTGGATGCCGTACTTGGCATTGATGAAGCGCTCCGAGGTCGTCACCATCGACTTGAGCTTTTCGGAGTGCTGCCACCGCTCGCCCGTGCCGCCCTCGTTAATCTCATCGACGACCGCCAGCAGCTTGCGCGATAGCTGACCGTTGAAGCCGTTCTGGAAAGTGCCTTTCAGGTCGTAGTCCAGCGCCACATGCCCAGACCAGACGCACGCCATCAGCGACGCGAGCCAGTTGCGGCCCACGCCCTGCGACGTGGCGATCATCAGATAGTGCGCGTGCGGCAGTTCGCCCGGCTTCTGCTCAATGTGTGCAAGCCAATCAAGGAAGCGCTCGCGCTCCGCCTCGTCGGGCACCAGATAGCGGACATGATCGACAAACGGCTGCACCCGTGCCTGCCAGTCGGCGGGCGGGTTGTGGGGTTTCGGCTTCCACAGGTTCATGGCTGGCCGACCGTCAGGGCTGGCGCAAAACTCACCCGCGCGAGGGTCGAACGTCAGCGTATAGACAACGATGCGCCGTTCATCCTGCTGCCAGATATTGAACGTCGGCACCCACTTCATTTCGCCCGTCTTCTTGTCCTCAATCTCCGTCCTGTTGTGCGCTAGCAGGGTGCCCATGACATTCGGCGGCACTCGTATGGCGGGCATGTCGCGGAAGGTGACAAGGGGCTTCTCCGCAGCCACGAACACCAGCGACTGAAGCATCATGTCCAGCTTCATTGACGGCGCGCGCGTGGCGCTCAGGTCAATTTCGCCTTCGCCAATCTGCTTGAAGCGAAAACGCTGCTTCTCTCTGCTCTCCGCAAGTGCCGCGTCAATGGCAGCGTTGAGCGCTGGCATCTGCGCCTTGATAGCGTCGGCCCGCTGCTGCTCAATGGCCTGCCTTCCGCGTATCACGCTCAACGTGCGGTTGATGTAACGATCATCCTTGACTGCCTTTTCGCGCTTGCCCAGCGCTGAGTCCCGGAAGCACCGCCTCACCTGCTCATTGCTCTCGCTGTAGAAGGCAATGATGCTCAACAGCGCCAAATCGGCTTCGCTCTGCGATGTGTAGTCCTCTTGCCACTGCCCCTGCCACAGCTTGCAGAACTTCTCCGCGTTGCTGGCGCTGACCGCGCGGAGCAAGACATGCCAGTCGTCGGCGTCTTCCGGTAGCTCTACCATTCCCGACACTGCGGGCTGCTCGTGCCCGATGGAGTCCAGGAGCGCGGCGAGCTGCTGCGGGCGGGCTGCAATGGGACGGTCAAGCACGACATCGCCGGTACAGATGATGAAACGCTCCTGCGAATAAACCTCTACGCCGTCTTTGCGCCTGCCCTTGCCTATGTTCCCTTCGATCCAGATATGGAAGCCCCTGCCCGACTGCGAGCGCTCGGTGTAGCTGTCGAAGACGCGGATGCCGTTGTGGTATCCCTCGACGACCTGCGGCGCGGTGCCGTCCTTCACGTCAAGGTCAATGCAAGCGAACGGGTCGGACTCATGCAGCATGTATCCGACATACAGACCCTTGGCGGCGGCTGCTCGGCATGCCGTGTCAAAGTCCGTCCATGTGCTGGGGTCGGTGCTGCTCGCGGCGCGACCGTCAGCGGTCAGCGGGCGCTTGTCAGTACCAGCCAGCACCCATTGCGGGCGGTCGCGTAGCGCCGCCGGTATGTGTCCCCAGCGCTCGGGCTGCGGGGCGGCTGGGGCCACGTTTGCATGCTGGTCGCCGCTAGGGTACTGGCACGCTGGCGGTGCGGCCTGTACGCCGTTTTGCGCGGGCTGCATTCCATCTTGCATTTCGCATGACGGCTGCCCTACGCTTTTTTCGTGTTGATTCATATGCAGTACCTCCTGAGCGGCAGCGGTGTGCAGACCCTGCCGCTTTTTCTTTGGTGGCGTACTGTGCAGTTACTCGACGCGCCGGGACTGGCGCTAAAGGGTTGGCACGCTTCTAAAAATTCGCTGCTGAACATGGTTGCTGGCGTTGCATGTTCAGTACGATTGCAAGCCTTGGTGGCTGGTGCCAGTGCGGGTGCGCTCGTCCAAGTAGGCAAGCAAGTCCGACTCGGCATAGCGCACCAGTGCGCCCACCTTGCGGAACTTCGGCCCCTTCTTCTCGTAGCGCCAAATCTCTAGGGTGTTCTTCTTCACGCCGAGCAGTTCGGCAGCCTGCGCGGTGTTGAGCAGCTTGATCGCTGTGGAGGTAGCAGTAGTCATGACAAGTCCTCATCGACTTGCCTTACCGCATGCGGGGAGTTAGTTGGCGCAACGGCAAGGCATGGCTTGTCGTCTGGTTCGCGCTGCCCACTGACGAAATTCGGGCGTGCTAGGCGCTTCTGAAGTGCCTAGCCAGGGGGCGTTGCACCCCCTAGGCTTTTTTATATGCTATGGCGCTTAGTGCTTGATAGCAAACACTTTTTTATCGGGCTAGCCCGATTTTCAGGCCCGCATTGGGATCACATTTTCACCCTTGGCAGCGTCCTTGGCTATCTGCCCCTGCTGCACTATCCACGCGCTGATCTTCTGCATAGCGGGCAGCAGCACGGCGGGGTCGGGGTTGTTCGCGTAGGAGGTGCCATGCACGTCGCTAGCAAGGTGGTTGAGCAACTGCCGCCGCTGGTCACTATCAACGCCGACGATCTGCGCAATGTCCTCGAACGTGCGACGCATAGCGTGCGGGTGCAGGTGCGTTCCCGCCGTCTCTGACACTGTCTCAAACATCGCTCGCGGGTCGAAGATGTACCCCTTCTTGCCTCGCATGGCAGGGAAGACGAAGTTGTTACCCTTGAGGCGATTCTCATAGCGACGGGTCAGCAGCGTGTGCAGTGCGTCGCTGAGCGGCAGGGTCACAGGGTTGTGGTTCTTGGTCACCGCGAGGTGAAATGTGGGCACCTTGCCATCTAGCTTCACCCTGTCCCATGTCAGTTCGCGCGCTTCCGATACACGGGTGCCGGTCAGCAACATGAACGCGATAAGGTCAGCGCTGACACAGGTTGTGGTGATATTCCGCTCGGGGTCGCTGTGCTGCTCCAGCAGCACCCACACCGCGCCTATCTTGTCTCGCGGAACGCGGGTGGCGCGGGGCTTCTCCTTGTTCCACTGCGCCATGCCCCCTTGCTTGAACATCTGCGACACAGGGTTGATCGGCAGGATCGGATAAGAGCCGTCAGCGGTGGCGTTCTTCTCGCGTGCCCAATTGAGCAGGGCGCGAAGGTTGCGGAATGCCTGATTGGTCTGCACGGGTGCGGTCTTGGACAGTTCGCGGAAGCGCTTGATGCAAGCATCTCGGCTGATACTTGCCACGGGTTCATCTGCCCAGTCGGAGAAGGTGCCTTCCACACAGCGCCGAATGTCGGCCTTGCTGCTGGGTCGTAGCGGGCCGTTTTTCGTGCGCTTGTGCTCGATGTAGTCCTCCATCACTTCGCGGAGCGTTTCGGACTGCGCGGCGACCTTCTTTTTCTCAACCTGCGGGTCAAGCCCGTCCAGCATTTCCAGCCGCTTCACTTGGGCACGCTTACGCGCCTCGTCACAGCTCAGCAGCTCAGCGGAACCGAGGGTGAAGCGCCTGTCCTTTCCTGACCCATTCACGCGCCCGCGAACGATGTAGCTCTTGGCACCTGCGGCAGTGATGCGCAGCCCCAGCCCTTGAGTCTCGGTATCCCAATAGAAGGCTTGATCCTTGTCGGTGGGCGCTGGTAGCGCCTTCACTTTGAGGTTCGTAAATTTGAATCTGGTTTGTAGAATGCTCATATCGGCGTGCTCCTGCTAGTGGAACGTCGGTCACGCGCCCGGGAGTGTTCGCAGCACTCGCCGGGCGCACTCGTTACAAGCTCTCGGAAGAGCCATGTACGCACAATGTACGCGACGCAGGTAGAAGCACGCAATAGCGCATGGTACTAAATAAAACGCCAAGTCCTTGATTTATATAGGAATGCAGGCGTACATAAAAGCGGGTAAAGCATGGTAAAATCGCTGTCCGCACAACTCATAATCCGTTGGTGCTGGGTTCGACTCCCAGGGGGCCCACCAACCACACGGGTTTCCGGCCTGTCCGGAAACCCGTGAGTCATGAATGTCAACGGATCGTCAACGCCGCGAGGGGGTTAAGCCGGGTTGCCCCCTGCAGGTGATCCGGCGCATGGTGCGCGTACCGCTTGGCCATGGCCAGGGACGAATGGCCCTGGATTTTCTCCGGTCATCTTGCAGTCGCTGACGAAGCGTGCGTTTCGTTGAGCCTTGTTGATTCAAATCAGTGTTTGCTTCATGGGTATTGTCTAGTATTTTTGGACTGCCGCGCGGCAGTCTGCCCCGGTATGCCCGGGCTGCTCGTCAAACACACCTGTGATCAGACCAACCTGAAACAAGGGAAACACCATGCGCACACAATTGATTGCTATCTCCGCCACTTTATCTTTTCTGGCCTTTGGCAGCGTTCAGGCAGCGCCCGCCGATGATGCCTGCGCTGCCCTGATGGAGGCGCGCACGCACCTGGTCAGCATGATCGGCTCCAGCGACAAGGCCGTGAACGATGGTCTGAAGGCCAGGATCCACGAGGCCAGTGCCCGGGTGGATGCCACCCTGTCGTCGATGAGCGGTAGCGATGCCGCCAAGGCCGCCGCCTTCAAACCGGTGTGGGAAGACTTCAAGAAAACCCGTGAAACCGAAATCATCCCATTGGTCTATGCCGGCAAAAACGCCGAAGCCAAGGCCATCGCCACCGGTATCCAGGCCGAGCGCATGGGCAAGATGAAGGCCGCCATGGGCTGCAAGTAAGCCCGGCCAATACTGCACAAACGGGGGCCATGGTTCCCGCTTGTGCAGCCGCGTGGCCAGTGCACGCCTGCGGGTCCAATCCATGCAGGGCCTTTCCTTGATGTCATCCTCCACTTTCCCCCGGCCGGTCATTGCGGCCGGCTATGCAGCGACGGTACTCTGGGCTCCTCCAGGTTCTTCGTCTGCCAACGCATGGGCACAAGACGGGCGTTTTTCCATTCACCGGGCATGGCCCTCTCCCTCGATGGGCGTATCCGATGCGTGGCTTCGTGCAGGCAAGGCACTCACGAAGTGCACGCCGATAACCCCCGCCCACCTGGAGACCCGATAGAGCTCGAGGGGAACCTGGGAAGGAGCATGCCCTCCGCCAGGAGGTTTGGCTCTGCGCCGAACCAATACGGATGTGGCGTGGTTGTCGGACCGCATGACTGACGTCCCTGGCGCGGCTCCCGACGGATTCGATCCCGGTCCGATCCTGAAATCCCTGCCCAATCTGCCGGGGGTGTACCGCATGCTGGGGGAAGGCGGGGTGGTGCTGTATGTGGGCAAGGCCCGGGACCTGAGGAAACGGGTGTGCAGCTATTTCCAGAAGACCGATCATGCGCCCCGCATCCGCCACATGGTGGCCCGCATCCGGGATATCCAGACCACGGTGACACGCACTGAGTCCGAGGCTCTGTTGCTGGAGAACAACCTCATCAAGGACCTGAGCCCCCGCTACAACATCCTCTTTCGGGACGACAAGTCCTATCCCTATCTGCTGCTCTCCGGGCACGCCTTTCCCAGACTGGGTTTCTTTCGCGGCACGCCGGACAAGCGGCATCGTACCTTCGGACCCTTTCCCAACGCCCTGGCCGTGCGGGAAAGCATCCAGATCCTGCAGAAGGTGTTTCGTCTGCGCACTTGTGAAGACACGGTATTCGCCAACCGTTCCCGGCCCTGTCTGCTGCATCAGATCAAACGTTGCAGCGCGCCCTGCGTGGGTCTTGTGAGCGAGGCGGACTATGCCCGGGATGTGGAGGATGCGCTGCTCTTCCTGCAGGGTAAGGACAGCGAGGTCATCGATGCCCTCACCGCGCGCATGGCGAACGCCGCCGAGGCTTGGGAGTTCGAGGAGGCGGCCTTCTGGCGGGACCAGATCAACGCCCTGGCCAAGGTACGGGCGCAGCAGTTCGTGGAGAGCCGTGCCACCCAGGACGTCGACATCATCGCCGCCGTGCTGGCCGGAGAGGCCGGCGGTACCCAGGCCTGTGTCTATCTGGTGATGGTGCGCGGTGGACGCAATCTGGGTGGCCGGGCCTTTTTTCCCAGGCATGCCGAAGATGCGGACGCGACCAGCCTGCTCGAGGCCTTCGCGGGTCAGCATTATGCCGGCCGTGCCATCCCAGCCACCCTGATCCTGAGCGGGGCGGTGGAGGGTCTGGCGGATTGGCTCACGCAGCAGGCCGGGCACAGGGTGCAGGTCATTACCCGACCACAGGGAGAACGTCGTGTGTGGCTGGAGATGGCGGAGAAGAACGCGCGCCTGGTCCTGGCTATGCGGGAAGGGCAACGGGAAAACCAGAGTGCCCGCTTGGCGGCCCTGAACGAGGTCCTGGGGGAGGAAGGCATCGCACGTATCGAATGCTTCGACGCGAGCCACACCCGGGGAGAGGCCACGGTGGTGTCCTGCGTGGTGTTCGACCAGGGTGCCATGCAGAGCTCCGCCTATCGGCGCTACAACATCACAGGGATCACCCCTGGTGACGACTACGCCGCCCTGCGGGACGCCCTCACCCGTCGCTACGGCAAGCTCGCCACCGTCGAAGGCCGCCTGCCGGACCTGTTGCTCATCGATGGAGGCAAGGGCCAGCTGCACACAGCGGTGGACGTGCTGTCCGAACTGGGTCTGGGGGATCTGCCCATGCTGGGAGTGGCCAAGGGGGTGGGACGCAAGCCGGGTCTGGAGCAGCTCTTTCTGCCAGGCGAGGTGGAGCCCCTCATCCTAGGTGCCGACCATCCGGCCCTACACCTGATCCAGCAGGTGAGGGATGAGGCCCACCGCTTTGCCATCACCGGCCACCGCACCCGGCGCGCCAAGGCCCGCACCCGTTCCAGTCTGGAGGATATCCCCGGCATAGGCGTCAAGCGCAGGCAGAGGCTGCTGCAGGCCTTTGGCGGTCTGCGTGGCGTGGCGGACGCGGGGGTGGAAGAACTGACCCAGGTGGAAGGCATCAGCCGGGAACTGGCGGAACGCATCTACCGGGAGTTGCACTGAGGGTGCGCCGCACCCCCCGTTGAAGGTCCGCGGCCCGCCCCATCGGAGGAAGTGCCGGGCTGCGCGCTAGAATGTGTGGACAACCGCCATAGCGACACCGAGCCGTGCCCTTCAATCTGCCCAATGCCCTGACCTGGCTGCGCATCGCCCTGATCCCCTTGTTCGTGGCGGTGTTCTACCTGCCGGACGGCTGGCTGCCGAAGCACGCCATCAATCTGACAGCGACAGTCATCTTCGTGCTGGCCTCGATCACCGATTGGCTGGACGGCTGGCTGGCCCGACGCCTGAACCAGATGTCTGCCTTCGGTGCCTTTCTCGACCCGGTAGCGGACAAGCTCATGGTGGCGGCCGCCCTTATCGTGCTGGTGGATCTCGAACGAGCGGGTGTGGCCGCTTCCCTCATCATCATCGGCCGGGAAATCGCCATTTCCGCCCTGCGGGAGTGGATGGCCAAGGCAGGCCGCTCCAGGAGCGTGGCCGTGTCCTATATCGGTAAGCTCAAGACCACCGCCCAGATGACCGCCATCACCCTGCTGCTCTACCACGATCCCCTGCCGGGACTACCGACCCTATGGCTGGGGCGCTGGATGCTCGATCTCGCCGCGTTGCTCACCCTGTGGTCCATGGCCCATTACCTGCAGCTGGCCTGGAAATCCATGCGCCATCAGCCCGCGGGCAGTTGACACCGCCGGGGTGCCTGGCCATAATCCGCCTCCACTCCGATGCGGGAATAGCTCAGTTGGTAGAGCGCAACCTTGCCAAGGTTGAGGTCGCGAGTTCGAGCCTCGTTTCCCGCTCCAGTTCTTTGGGGAAAGCCACGGGCTTTCCCCAAATGTTTTCGGCATACCGATAGCAAACGGGGCGCGTTAGCAAAGCGGTTATGCAGTGGATTGCAAATCCATCTAGGTCGGTTCGACTCCGGCACGCGCCTCCATGAACTCACCCAGCCCGCGGTTGCGGGCTTTTTTCTTGCCGCCACCCGCCGATCGGTCAAAAAAAACCCCGGCATGCACCCGGGGCGAAGAGAGGAGAATGCTGCCGGCCGTGCCGTCGCACGGCATGCGGCCGGCATACCCCCCGGATGACCGATGGCTCTGAGTCAACGGAGGGGTAAGACAGGAAATGTGTTTGGAGACACCAGTTAAAACACATTCCGGATGTGAATATGGGAAATATTTTCCATGTTGTCAATACGGGTTTGTTCCTCTTGACCGCTCATGCACAGTGGATACAATTCCCGACGAATTTACTCTGGTAAGCGACTCCATGGACACCAAGACACTGATCCATCAACAAGTCACGGAAAATCCGGTCGTGCTGTACATGAAGGGGACGCCACAGTTTCCCCAGTGCGGCTTTTCCGCCAATGCCGTCAATCTGCTCAAGGCCTGCGGCGTGAGCGAGTACATGGCGGTCAATGTGCTCGAGGACCCGGAAATCCGTCAGGGGGTCAAGGAGTACGCCAACTGGCCCACCATTCCCCAGTTGTACATCCACGGGCAGTTTGTGGGGGGCTCGGACATCATGCGCGACATGTATCAGACCGGCGAACTGCAGAAGATGCTGGGTGCCGGGGGCGGGCAGTAGCCCGTACCCGGGGTCATGTCGCATCAACCGTGAAAGAGCGGACCCATGCGGGTGGCGGCCCACTCAGCCCGGGGCGATACGCCGGGCCAGCTCGCCCGCCTTGCCTGTGTAGCGTTCGGGAGTCAAGGCCAGCAGACCCTGCTTGGCCTCGTCCGGCAAGGCCAGGCCCTGGATGAAGGCTGCCAGGGTGGCCTGTGTGATGCCATCTCTGCCCCGGGTGAGGGCCTTGAGCTGCTCATAGGGCCTTTCCAGGCCGTAGCGGCGCATCACGGTCTGGATGGGCTCCGCCAGGACCTCCCAGTTGGCCTCCAGATCCTCGGCCAGGCGCACCGGGTTGGCTTCCAGCTTGTGCAGGCCCCGCAGGCAGCTTTCATAACCGATGAGGGCGTAGCCCAGGGCGGTGCCCATGTTGCGCAACACGGTGGAGTCGGTAAGGTCCCGCTGCCAGCGCGAGATGGGCAGCTTCTCGGACAGGTGACGCAGCAGAGCGTTGGCTAGCCCCAGATTGCCTTCCGAATTCTCGAAGTCGATGGGGTTCACCTTGTGGGGCATGGTGGAGGAGCCAACCTCGCCTTCCTTGAGTTTCTGCTTGAAGTAGCCCAGCGAGATGTAGCCCCACAGGTCGCGGTTCAGGTCGATGAGCATGGTGTTGACACGGGCGCAGGCGTCATAGAGCTCGGCCATGGCGTCATGCGGTTCGATCTGGATGGTGTAGGGGTTGAAGACGAGTCCCAGGCCTTCGACGAAGCCGCGGGCAAGGCCTTCCCAATCCAGGCCAGGATAGGCGGCCAGGTGGGCGTTGTAGTTGCCCACGGCGCCGTTGATCTTGCCGAGCAGTTCCACCTCGGCGATGCGTGTCAATCCCCGGCGCAGACGATAGACCACGTTGGCCAACTCCTTGCCCAGGGTGGAGGGACTGGCGGGTTGCCCGTGCGTGCGGCACAGCATCGGCAGGTCCGCAAATTCCACGGCCAGGCCACTGAGCCTGTCTTCAATGGTGCGCAGGGTGGGTAGCAGGACCTCCCGGCGGGCATCCCGCAGCATGAGGGCGTGGGCCAGATTGTTGATGTCCTCCGAGGTGCAGGCAAAATGGATGAACTCCGCCACGCGGGCCACCTCGGCATTGCCTGCCAGACGCTCCTTGAGGAAGTATTCCACCGCCTTGACGTCGTGGTTGGTGACCTTCTCGTGGGCCTTCACCGCTTCGGCATCCCGCAGGCTGAAGTCCCTGGCCACGGCATCCAGTTCCGCCAGCGTGGCAGAGGAAAAGCTTGGCACCTCAACGATGGTGGGTTCAGCCGCGAGGGCCCTGAGCCATTCGATTTCTACCCGCACACGGTAGCGGATCAGGCCGAATTCACTGAAATAGGGGGCCAGCCTGTTGCTGTTGCGACGGTAGCGGCCGTCCAGGGGAGACAGGGCGGTGAGTGCGTTCAAATCCATGGTGAGGCCTGTAGGTCAGTAGAGGTGGACTTGCGTGCGAATGACGGTCAGACGGGGCGGCGATCCTGCAGGGCCTGGGCTATGGTCATGCCGTCCACGTGTTCCAGCTCCCCTCCGGCAGGCAGACCACGGGCGATACGGCTGACCCGCAGCCCCCTGGCCTTGAGCAGCTCGCCTGCGTAGTGGGCCGTGGCTTCTCCTTCTGCGGTGAAGTTGGTGGCCAGGATGACCTCTTCCGTCACACCGTCCTGGGCACGGGCCATGAGGGTTTCCAGGCCGATCTCGCGGGGGCCCACACCATCCAGGGGGGACAGGCGACCCATGAGCACGAAGTACAGGCCGCGGTAGGCCTGGGTCTCTTCCAGCCGATTCAGATCGGCGGGCATCTCCACCACGCACAGCAGGCGCGCATCGCGGCGCGGGTTTCGGCACAGGCTGCACATCGGTGCCTCGGAGAAGTCATTGCATCTCTGGCAGTGATGCAGACGCTCCAGGGCCTGGTGGATGGCCGTGGCCAGACGCGCGGCCCCGCCGCGGTTGCGTTGCAGCAGGTGATAGGCCATGCGCGCTGCCGACTTGGGTCCCACCCCCGGCAGCACCCGCAAGGCGTCGATGAGGGCTTCGAGGGCGGAGGGAGACATGGGAAGTACCGGGCTGCGCGGGCGGTGGGGTGGGGTACGGCTGCGGTGCGATTCCCCTTCCGCCTCAGAAGGGCAGCTTGAAGCCGGGAGGCAGGGGCAGGCCAGCAGTCATGCCGGCCATCTTTTCCTGCACCAGCACCTCCACCTTGCGCACCGCGTCGTTCACGGCGGCCGCCACCAGGTCTTCCAGCATGTCCCGGTCATCGGCCAGCAGGCTGGGGTCGATGCCGACCCGCTTCACGTCGTGCTTGCCGGTCATCACCACCTTCACCAGACCTGCACCGGAGCTGCCTTCCACTTCCATCTCCGCGATCCTGGCCTGCATCTTCTGCATGTTCTCCTGCATCTGCTGGGCCTGTTTCATCAGATTGCCCAGGCCACCCATTCCACCTTTGATCATTTCTCTCCTTTCCTATTGGTCCGTACCCGTGCGGGGACGGATGTTGTCGATGCTGGCCGCGCACTCCCGCACCAGGGTCTGCACGAAGGCGTCTTCGTCCAGGGCGAGCGCCGCCGCCTGCTGGCACCGGGCCGCTTCCTGGGCGCGCTGGGTGGCTGGAGAGCCAGCCCCCGCCCGTTCCACCACTTCGATTTCCACCCGCACGGCTGGCCCCAGGCGTTCCTCCAGGGCGGCCTTGAGCTTGTCGCCAAAGCCCGCCAGCAAGGCCTTCTGCTCGATTGGCAGCGCCAGGCGCAGGTTCTCGGTGTCGTGGTGAAGCAGTTCGCACTGCATGGCCAGTTGTCGCGCCAGTCCCGGCAGGCCTTCGGCCAGACGACGCCAGTTGCCGTCAAAACCACCCAGGGAGTCGTTCGCGGCCCGGGGCCGCGCGGCAGCCGCCCCGGCCGCAGTTCGGGCGGGCGACTGGGCATAGGCCGTGGGCGGATCACGATGACGCTCCACTCCTTCCAGGGGTGGGCCGTGGGCGGGCTCGCCGGGCATGAAGGCCAGCATGCGCAGCAGGGTCATGGAGAATCCAGCGGATTCGTCCGGCGCCCATTCCAGATCACGCCGTCCCAGGGTGGCGATCTGGTAGAGCACCTGCACGCTTTCCGCATCCAGCTGCCGCGCCAGTTCGAACAGTAGCTCGCGTTCCGGCGCATCCTCTGCCACGGCTTCGGGTACGGTCTGGGCCAGGGCGATCTGATGCAACAGGCCCGCCAGGTCCTGCAGGGCGGCATCGAAGGAAAATCCACGCGCCGCCAGTTCGTCCCCCGCGCGCATCAGGCTGGGCCCATCGCCTACCGCCAGGGCCTTGAGCAAGGGCAGCAGATGGGCCTGATCGATGGCCCCCAGCATGTCGCGCACGTCCTCCTCCCGCAGGTTGCCCTGGCCGTAGGCAATGGCCTGGTCGGTCAGGGACAGGGCATCCCGCATGCTGCCGGCGGCGGCCCGGGCCAGAAGATGCACGGCACCAGGCTCGAAGCCCACGCCTTCCGCCGCCAGCACAAGCTGCAGGTGGCCAGCCACATGCGCGGGAGCCATTTGCTTCAGGTTGAACTGAAGACAGCGGGACAGCACGGTCACCGGCACCTTCTGGGGGTCGGTGGTGGCCAGGATGAAGATGACATGGCCAGGCGGCTCCTCCAGGGTCTTCAACATGGCATTGAAGGCGTTGCGCGAGAGCATGTGCACTTCGTCGATGATGTACACCTTGTAGCGTCCGGCGGTGGGGGCGTACTGGGCGTTTTCCAGGATCTCCCGCATGTTGTCCACGCCGGTATAGGAAGCGGCATCCAGCTCGATCAGGTCCACGAAGCGCCCGGCATCGATCTGGGTGCAGGCGGGACACAGACCGCAGGGCTGGGCGGTGGGTGCCGGACTGCCTTCACAGTTCAGGCACTTGGCCAGGATGCGCGCCAGTGTGGTCTTGCCCACCCCCCGGGTACCCGTGAACAGGTAAGCGTGGTGCAGACGCCCCTGTGTCAGGGCATTGGCCAGGGCACGCACCACATGGTCCTGGCCCACCAGCTGGTCAAAGCCGCGGGGGCGCCACTTGCGCGCGAGAACTTGGTGTGACATGCGGGCCCGGGGAGATCAGTAGCGGTAGGTGAGGCGGATCTCGTGGAAATTGATACCGTCGTTGGGTTTCTTCAGCCCGCCGTTGGAAAGGTGCTGCAGGCGGTAGCCCAGATCGTACTGGCCCCGGTCACCGAAGGTGAGGCCAAAGCCCAGGTGGTCACCAAAATTGAAGCTGCTGCCAAGCTGACGCTTCCGATTGACGCGGGTGTGGGAAAGAAAATGGAGCCCCACGGCGCCTTCCAGGTAGAGACCGTTCCTGCCGTCATTGGGTTGCAGGCGGAACACGGGCGTGATGCCGAGGTCCCACAGGTCGCGGGCCCCGGCGCCCTCACCCCACATATGCCCCAGACCAGCCTCCCAATACCCCGTCAGGTGCCAGTTGCCGGCCTCGAACCACCGCTTGTCCCAGTCCCATCTGGCATGCAGGCGCAGCAGTTCGGTGGAGTCGTCGCCATGGCCCAGCTCGATGCCATACCCGTCGGCGGCCTGAACGGTGGAGGCGGCAAGGAACAGCGCGGCAGGCAGGGCAAGCAGGGTCGTTCTGATCATGTGCATTCCCCGAAAGCAGTTGGTGTAGGGTGGCGAGCCTGATCCCCGGCACTGGTATGGACCGCTGTGGCTGCTTCCTTCCGGACCTGACCAGGTTCACGGCTTGACCATGCGGGGAGGCCCGCCGCCGCGCATTCTACCCGAGCCCGGGTCTATGCGTCTGCCCGGGGTGCGGCCAGGCGTCGGGCGCGAACGGCCGAGGCCAGCTCCCGCAGCAGGGGCACGGTGGCGTCCCAGCCCAGGCAGGCGTCGGTGATGGACTGGCCGTACACCAGGGGTTTGCCCGGGATCAGATCCTGACGCCCCGGATGCAGGTGGCTTTCGATCATCACCCCCATGATGCGCCCGTCACCGCCGGCGATCTGCAGCGCCACGTCCTGACCTACCTCCACCTGACGCTGAAACTGCTTGCCGGAATTGGCGTGGGACAGATCGATCATCACCTGGGGACGCAAACCGGCACTGGCCAGCTCGCCGCATACCTGATCCACGCTGGCGGCGGTGTAGTTGGGCTGTTTGCCACCCCGCAGGATGAGATGACAGTCCTCGTTGCCGGTGGTCTTGAACACCGCCACATGCCCCGATTTGGTGACGGAAATGAAATGGTGTGTCGCATGGGCGGTCTTGATGGCATCCACGGCGATGCGGATGCTGCCGTCCGTGCCGTTCTTGAAACCCACCGGGCAGGACAGGCCCGAGGCCAGCTGACGGTGGGACTGGGATTCCGTGGTGCGCGCACCGATGGCCCCCCAGGCCACCATGTCGGCAATGTACTGGGGTGAGATCAGATCCAGGAACTCGGTGGCGCAGGGCAGACCCAGCTCGTTGATATCCACCAGCAGCCTGCGGGCGATGCGCAGACCCTCATTGATGTCGAAGCTCTCGTTCAGGTGGGGATCGTTGAGCAGCCCCTTCCAGCCCACGGTGGTACGGGGTTTCTCGAAATATACGCGCATGACCAGGACCAGATCCCGATCCAGCTCCGTGGCCAGGGTCCTGAGCTTTTGGGCATATTCCAGGGCCGCCTGGGTGTCATGGATGGAGCAGGGGCCGACGACGACGACCAGGCGGTCGTCGGCTCCGCGCAATACGTCATGGAGCTGTCTGCGCCCGTCGAAGGTAGTCTTCAGCGCCCTGTCCGAGGCCTTCATCTCGCGCATGATCTGCATGGGCGCCAGGAGCTCGTCGCCCTGTTCGATGCGTGTGTCGTCGGTACGGTAGCCGGTCATGGCGGATAACTCCTTTGCGGGTGCCAGCCCCAAACAAAAAACCGCCAGGGCTGGCGGTTTTTCGGGGACAACGTGGGTCAACTGCGCGCGTGGTTCCAAACCGCCGGTAGGGGCGGAGGGCAAAATCGATGGTCACGCGTGGCCGTCTGCATGGACTGCATGCTACCAGACCTCGGTCGCGCGTCGCCAGCCGGGGCCCGGGGTTTATGCCGCCACCTTGGGCAGGCGATGCAGGGCTGCCTCGATTTCGTGCTCCGGGTAGGCGAAGTCTTCCAGCTGGCCCGAGAAGTACCTGTCATAGCTGGCCATGTCGAAGTGGCCGTGCCCGGAGAGGTTGAAGAACAGCACCTTGGGCTCGCCGCTCTCCTTGCAGCGCAGGGCCTCGTCCATGCAGGCGCGGATGGCATGACAGGATTCGGGCGCGGGGATGATGCCCTCGGCGCGGGCGAAGGCCACGCCGGCCTGGAAGGTGGCCAGCTGGGGTAC